>CAJDVH010000116.1_pt1 | contig 8734 bp, 4 predicted proteins | sample 7391261 | NCBI WGS metagenome assembly CAJDVH01 (sample SAMEA7055694, study PRJEB34461) | soil metagenome | biome: terrestrial ecosystem; feature: Peninsula; material: soil | place: Antarctica | collected 2016 | reverse complement strand
AAAATCACTTCCATATAATTCACTCATAGACGAATAGGCAGCAATTAATGCTTGTTCTGCTTGTTGTGGAGTTTTGTAAAAATCTTCTAATACTGGCTCACCAAAAGCTTGTGAATCTAAACTATCCGTACATGAAGCAAAGACCAAAATTAAAATACCCAAAATGTAATTTATATATTTCATAATATTTTTATTTGTTTTCATAATTAATGCTATTAAAAATTAATATCTAGTCCTACTGAAACCGTTCTAGAGGATGGGTATCTACCTCTATCAATACCTATGTCTAAAGTGGTTTTGCTACCATCTTGTGTTTGGGTCTCATCTATACCTAATTCTGGATCCAATCCTTTATAATTTGTTATAGTAAATAAATTTTGAGCTGCTAAATAGAGCCTAGCAGAACTTAAAAATGTTTTCTTTAAAACATCTTCTGAAATTGAGTACCCTAATTGGATGTTTTTCAATCTAAAAAATGATCCATCTTCTACAAACCTACTTGATGATTTAACATTATTTGCAAATCCATCAAAAGTAGCTCTTGGTATTGAATTAGATGTTCCCTCACCTGTCCATCTATTTAAGAATTCTGTGCTTAAATTTGACTCTAACGCTCCAACTAACAATGGACCTGTTGCATTAAAAATATCGTTTCCTTGAGTTCCTTGGAAAAACAATGATAAATCAAATTGCTTATAGGTTATATCCATATTAATACCATAAATAAAATCTGGTAATGGAGAACCTATAAATGTTCTATCTTTATCATCAATAACGCCATCTCCATTAACATCTCTATACCTAACGTCTCCTGGTAAATTTCCGCTAAGACTTGCGTTATTATCAATTTCAGCTTGATTTTGAAATATGCCAATAGCCTCTAACCCATAAAAAGAAGCTAAAGGACGTCCTGCCTCCGTTCTACTAATCCCGTTAAGTCCATTATTCGCTGAACCAGTAGAAATAACGCTCCCCTCTGTAGCCAAACTAATCACTTCATTATCAATTATTGAAATATTCCCTCCAATACTAAATAAAAAGTCATTGATTCTTTTCTTGTAATTAAGGGAAAACTCTAATCCTTTATTTTCAATTTCCCCAGCATTTACCGTGGGATTTAAACTATAGCCTGATGTTTGTAAAATTGGTGTCTCTAGCAATAAATCAGAAGTTTTTTTAACAAAATAATCAGCTGTAAAAGTGATGGAATTATTTAAAAAACCTAAATCTAAGCCAACATTTGTGGTTGTGGTGGTTTCCCATTTCAAATCTGGATTACCCGGCCTTAAAGGAGCTAAACCAACTGCTGTAGACTCATCACTTCCTAATAAATAGTTTTCGTTGGTACTCAAAGTACTAAATATAGCAGAGTTGGGTATATTTTGATTGCCAGTTTGTCCCCATCCTAATCTAAATTTAAACTGATTAATAACTTTAACCTTATAGAAAGTTTCATTATGTAAATTCCAAGCTAAGGCTAAAGAGGGAAATGATGCATACCTATTGTTTGCTCCAAAGCGAGATGATCCATCTACCCTATAGGTACCGGTAAATAAATACCTGTCTTCATAATTATAATTTAATCTACCAAAAAAAGACAATAATTGCGATTCGGAAATTCCACCACTGTTTGTAGAAGAATCCACAGCACCAGAACCTAAGACAGGGTTATCCACACCATCAGGTATGGCACTACGAGATGCTGTAACATTATTAAAATCTAATTTTTGCGTTTCATGTCCTAAAAAGGCATTAATACTATGCTTCTCTTTAATTTTAGTGTTATAAGTTAAAGTATTGGACCAAATAGTTACTCTATTCTCTGAGCGCTGCAAAATGTACTGGTTAACTACACGATTCTGCTCTGCAGATATAAAATATGCAGGTTGAAAATTATCCGATTTTCTATTATTAACTTCTAGACCAAAATTAGATCTAAATTTTAATCCAGTTATAATATCTGCTTCAATAAACACATTACCTAAAAAACCTTCTCTAGTAAATGGTGTTTGATCATATAATGCGAAACCTACAGGATTTCTTACTTCAGTAGAAAACAATGGTCTTGCTGGCGATCCATCATCATTGTATATTGGAGAAGCAGGATCTGCAACATAGCCTATAAATGCCGTTTTAGAAAAGGAATTACTTCCAAACGATGATACCGAATTTGTTTTAGAATTAGAATATTGAAGATTTTGACCAAACTGAACTTTAGTACTCAATTCATAAGTGCTATTTACTCTAAAATTTGTGCGTTCAAAAGAGGTGTTTTTTATAATACCTTCTTGAGAAATATTTCCGAAGGAGACATAGTATGAAGATTTATCACTTCCTCCAGAAACTGACACTTGATGACTTTCTATACTGCCAGTTCTATATACAGCATCTTTCCAATTGTATGACATTAATGAGGACGGATTAGCAAAAGCAGGTTCAGGTTCTTGTCCATCATTAATTCTACCTTCATTAAATATTGTGGACCATTGTTCAGCATTCATTACTTCTAAATTGTCAATTCTATTTTCAATTCCAAAATAAGTACGATAGGAAATTTTTGGTTTACCAGCATTTTCAATTCCCCCTTTTGTAGTAATTAAAATTACACCATTAGCACCTCTAGAACCATAGATTGCTGTAGCCGAAGCATCTTTTAGAACTTCAACAGAATTTGCATCATTCATATTGACGTTTGAAATATCATTAATAGGAACGCCATCAACTATATACAAAGGATCTGCATTATTAACTGTACCAACACCTCTAATCCTCACGGTTGGTGTAGAACCTGGATCACCAGAACTTTTTGAAATGAAAACACCAGCAGCTTTACCTTGTATAGCTTGTGCTATAGAAGTTGTTTGAGTTTGCGTGAGCTCCTTAGCACTAACAGAAGAAATAGAACCTGTGAGATCAGATTTTTTCACTCCTCCATACCCCACCAATACCACAGCATCTAATTCATTTACATCTTCTTGTAAAACAATATCAATAACCATTTCTCCCTTCACCAAAATCTCTTTTGTTACATATCCTATGTAAGAAAAAACCAGAAAAGCTTCCTTATCTATTATAGAAATTGTGAAATTTCCATCAAAATCTGTAACTACCCCATTTTTAGTTCCTTTCTCAATAATATTAACTCCTGAAATAGGTAATCCCAGTTGATCTTTAACTACACCTTTTACATACGTTTCTTGGGCCTGGGCAAACGAAACGTTTAGTAAAATAAACAAACATATGAGCAATATATTGCCACATCCGTTTTCCGGTTTAAAAACATTTTTTAATTTCATCTTGTTAAATTTTATTAATTTAATTCGTTTCTTTATGGATTGACGTTATCTACTAAATTTTAAAAACTAATAATCAGTCTTTTAATCTTAAATCGCATTTAGTTTTATATTTATAAAATGTAGTATTTCATTTAATATAAGAATTAACACTTATTATAATAGCATCAAAAATCCAGATAAAAAACATGTATCAACATAAAAGGGATTTTTTATTATGATACCTTAGCACTTAAGGACAATATTTCAACAATAATATGTTTCCTTTTGTAAAATATTTATAAAATTCTCACTCTAAAAATTGGTCTGTTCAAATACGAATAGCTTAAATTGAAAACACTTAAATTGTCGGAATATATTAACTTATATTATAATAGGTTATAAAACAAATTTTACATTTTTCCTCTTTGAAAATGTTTCTATCGGTAAATTATATGTCTCTTATAGTAAGAAATGTTTTATTTCTGTTTCATGAAGGCTATACCTTTATTGGAAAATGAGCTCTATTCAATCCTATAATCTCTCAATTTTGCTAAAATTCTTTTGTATATTTTTTTTCAACTCCAATTAGAGCGAAAAAGATTCAATTCAACAGCGTCTTCTGAGATTTTCATTTCATAGCATTACCTGTTAAACATTGATAAAACCTAGGAATTTCGATCTGCCTAATATTAACTGTTAACGCTACCATTTAGATAGTTAACGGAGGGTGATATAATGAGTAAAGATGGGAACGTTATGCTGTTTTTAGAGGGGATAAGGCATAACCAATATATAGGAATTCTGATATCTATTTCCCCCGTGCAAAAAAATATTATTTCCTTTGGTATATAAATGATTTTCCTGAAAAGTAAACTCAAGAATTCCAAACCGTAATATTGCTCTGTCTAGGATTTTTCCAGTATTCAATAATTTGTATCTAAATTCTATCATTTGAGGTTAGTAGGTAATTAAAGTTTCGCATTTAATCACAACGTACCTCACCACCTGCTACCTTATTGACTGAAACAAGTTGTGATATTTTTACTTTTTGTTGTTCCGTTAGCCACGTATTCCATAATGCCCACCTAACACATTTAAGTCCAATACTTTATTGGTTTTAATAATATTGTCTGTATTATTATTTCTAAGCGAAAAAATATTTTTGACCACTATTTAGGCTGTTTTGTAACATCTATTTATATAGGAAGAATCCTGCCATAATGTACCGAGACCTCTTTGCCATTTTCCCAAACTTTGGAATGATTTATGGCCGCTTCAAGCTCAATGGCAACGTTCTTGTTCTAGTTAAGGGCTGGGATTTTAGATGATTTGCAATCCCAATAAACACCCTACCATTGATTATTGATATGTGGCAAACTTACACATTCCCAATCTGAATCATTAAAGTGCATGGATTGAAAACCTTCTTTAGCAGCATCTTTATCGTCTAAGAGTTTAAACTTCCAATCTGAATTAATAACTTATTCTTGTTTGATCGGTTGAACTATCTAGCGCTTTAGACAGTACCAAACTCACCATCAACAATAGTGCTGTTGCATATTTTATAAACTGCCTAAAAAAACCATTTATCACTTTATGCTATTTTTGATTGTCTTTTTTCTTTTTATATAAATCGGTAATTCTCTTATATCCTATTTCTTCACCCGCTAGCATTCTTGCATAATCTTCTGGACGTTCTTTTTTCAGCCATTCCATTATCTCCGGCCCCTTTGTAATAATAGGCTCATATATTGGCTTTGTAGGTTCAAAAAAGGGTTTTTGATTTTCGTTTAGCTTACCTTCTTTATTTAGTGCTCTCATAATATGAACGGCTGGACGGTAGAATTCTAAATAAGCTTGACCTGCATCATAGGGTACTTCAGGCATATCATTTCTTATGTAAGCCCAATCTTCTGAAATCACCGCACGGGATTTCTCTTCTATTTCATCCCATAAATCTCTTGCTCCATAGACATATTCTCGTTTAAAATCTTTTGAAAACATAGGTTTTCCTGTCATGTAGTCTGGCACATCAACACCAGCAAAATCTATGATAGACGCCGTAATATCCGTAGCGCTTACCACATCTTTTCTAATTTCGCCACCTTTAAACTGACTCGGGTAATATACAATCAATGGAATGCGCAATCCAGGATCTTGCAAATAGCCTTTACCACGGATGTTACAACGTCCATTATCGCCAATAAAAATAACAATGGTATTATCTGCCATGTTTTTGTCTTCCAATTCTTTAAAGATCATGCCCACCTCATTGTCCATATACTCAATCTGATCCAGATATTTTGCCCAGTCCAATCGAACTGCGGGATGATCTGCCATATATGGAGGCATTTTTACAGTTTCTGGGTTTACAGGGTGTTCTGACTGGTTCCTAACCTCATCCCACCAATCGCCTCTATGGGTAACGAGCAATTGTATCTGTGCAAAAAATGGTTCGTCTGCTTTTTCAAACGTATCGTACTTATCAAATAATCCAAATTTTGATTTTCCATCCCATTCGCCAATAGGTTCGTTTTTAAAATTTACATCAATTTTTCGACCTTTATTCATTACAGCATGGTTTCCTAAAATGGTGGTGTACCCTGCATCTCGTAATAAAGCTGTGAAAGGTTTAAATTGTGAATCTAACGGAATATTCCTATTACTTCTATGGTGATGTGTATTGGTCTTCACTTGGTGTGTCCCCACCATCATTGCAGAACGGCTAGGCGAGCAAATAGAATTAGTCACAAAAGCATTGTCAAACCGAACCCCCTCTTGCGCCATTTTATTCAAATGGGGTGTTTTTACATCTGGCATACCATAGCACTCTAAATCGGTGCTTATATCTTCTGCCATAAGCCAAATGATATTGGGTCTCGAGGCTTTAGATTCAGTTTTTACTTCAGTAATAATAGAATTCGTATTGCTTTTACAAGCAACAATTGTAGCGCATAAAGCCCCAAAAAAAACAATTATTTTTAATGTTTTCATAAAATTACAATTTATTTATTTTTTAAAAATACCCCCTGAAAAAGGAAAGTGTTCGTTTTTCACACTCTCTCTTTTTAAAATGACATCTGCTTTTTTAACTAGCTCTGGATTGGATTTAGAAACATCATGCTGTTCATTCAAATCATTGGATAAATCATACAGCTCCGTATGATAATTATTTCCGTATCGCACCGCTTTCCAGTTACCGAAACGTGTAGCTTGCCTAAACCCACTTACCGAACGTCCTTCTTGAATTTCCCAGTACAAAAATTCGTGCTTATCTTGAGGTTTTCCCAATAATTCTGGCAAGAATGAAATCCCATCTGTTTTATTGGGTACTTCTGCGTCTGCTACTTCTGCAAGTGTTGGCATCACATCATAAAATGCGCTTGGATGGTCACTTGAGGTGCCTGGACTTATTTTACCTTTCCAATAAGCTATCATCGGTACCCTCACACCGCCTTCATAAAGATCCCTTTTGTACCCTTTTAAACCGCCGGAACTATTAAAAAACTTATAATCATGATGATTTTCTCCCGTTGGTCCATTGTCGCTTGAAAATATAACGAGCGTATTATCCAATTCCCCATTTTCCTCTAACTTCTGAAACAACCTTCTAACTTCCTGATCCCACATTGTAATACGTGCAGCATGTCGTCTTTCTATTTCAGGCCATTTTTGGATTTGATCATAATACAAGTTGGTTTCGCTTAAAAACAGTTCATTTGCATGAGGCACTCTATACGACATATATAAAAAATAAGGCTTGTCGTGTGCTTTATTATCTAAATATTCCAATGCAAAATTGGTTCTAAATTCATCCAGACATTTATACTTATTGTAATCGTAAAAAACAGAATCTTCATTATTGTTTACCCAATGTACACGCTCGTCTATGCCTTTGGCCCAGGTAGAAGCATCTTCTGGAACACCCAAATGCCATTTCCCAATCATGGCTGTTTGATAACCAACAGCTTGTAGCATTTCGCCAATAGTTTTCTCAGACTTTCTCAATGGTACTCTAGCCCATTTTTTATTTACAACTCCCTTATTGCCACGAATACTTTAATGGCCTATATGTAAACCTGTCATTAAAGAAGCCCTTGAGGGCGAACATACAGAAGTACCAGAATAAAAATCCGTAAAACGCATGCCTTCTCTAGCTAAGGAATCTAAAAATGGTGTTTTTATAACCTCTTGCCCATAAGAACCCAGTTCACCATAGCCCATATCATCAGTGAGTAAAAAAATAATATTGGGCTTATCTCCCGAATAATTTTGTTTGACCTCAACAGTTTCACTTTCCTTTTCTATAGTCTTACAAGAATTTAAAGCCAGCAATACCGCAAGGACAAGTATTAGTTTTATGAATTCCATTCTTATCGATTTAGTATATAGGAACGGCTTCTTTTTCCCAGTTCAACAAGTCGCTTTTTAATGTTGATTCAATTTTTAATCCTGTACCGATAAGATCATTTTGCTCACTTATATCTTTCGTAACATTAAATAGTTGGAATTTCCCACTATGGTATTTTACAAGCTTCCAGTCACCAGAAATGACTGCAGCATATTGATCCTCATAACTTCTAAAGAAATATAAATTACGAGGCTCCAAATCTTTCCCTTTTAAGATTGGCATTAAGCTTACACCCTGAATTTGGTTGCCTTCATATTTTTTCCCTGAAGCTATTTCAATTAAAGTTGGGTATAAATCGATGGATTGTACTGGGATACTCGTTTCTGTATTTGGCTTGGTAATGCCTGGGTATTTTATCATAAAAGGCACTCTTGCGCCACCTTCACCCAATGCATTTCCTCCTTTTTTACCACCGCTCAATGGCGCATTGGTATACGCTCCACCCTGATCGGACAACAAAATAATTACCGTGTTTTCAGAAATCCCTTTTTCTTCCAAGGCTTTTCTAACCCGACCCACAGATTCGTCCATGGCCTCCACCATAGCCGCGTGATGAGCATATTTACCTTCCAATCCTGCGTCTTGATGTTTTTTCAATAAATCTTTTCTTCCAATTGAAGGGCCATGGACAGAGTAGTACCAAAACGATAGCATAAAAGGATCTTGTTTATCATAATCTTTGATAAAATCTACTGCGCCGTCAGTCAAAACATCCGTAAGATAATCACCTTCTTTATAATTTTCCATAAAACCTTTAGGATCTCCTCCTTTGAAAAAAGGGTAATAATAACTTTTTGGATGCCCATGATCTGTCGTGCCAAATTCTGCATCAAAGCCCTGATTTATAGGATATTTACCCTCATGTCCTAAATGCCATTTACCTATAAACATATTATAATAACCAAACTCCTTTAGCCGCTCTGCATAGGTCACCTCCTCCAAAGGCAAGTAGTTTATAGAAGGCATCTGAACTGGATCCTTAGGCCAAAGACTAAATTTTGCATCTGGATTTTCAGGATCGATATCTATATGCCTAACCATTTGGACT
>CAJDVH010000144.1_pt1 | contig 8750 bp, 9 predicted proteins | sample 7391261 | NCBI WGS metagenome assembly CAJDVH01 (sample SAMEA7055694, study PRJEB34461) | soil metagenome | biome: terrestrial ecosystem; feature: Peninsula; material: soil | place: Antarctica | collected 2016 | reverse complement strand
TTCCAATTGAAGAAGTGATTCGAGATGCAAAAGTGGAGGGACCAGTACCTGAATTAGCAGAAAAAGTGCGTAAACTTCATGAAAGAAATCAATAAAAAAATAAAGGCTTTTGCTTTTGCAAAAGCCTTCATTTTTTATAGTATATAAGCTAAAGTGTTCTCATCTTTATGATTTATTAATTTAAAGCCATAGTATGACAAAAAAGTAGTAATCATGCAACCAAATCTAGAGATGAATTCAATTTTATTCTAAATAACCAATTAAATATAATTTTTGTCAGAATTAGAATCTAGAAACTTGTTTATCTTTCTACTTAAACCTTCCTCAGTAAATCCTGTTAAAATTTTTACATTCAACTTTAACTACCTCCAATCTATTGTTTTTTATACTTATTAGATAATTTTTCCAAGTCAATTTCTAACTTCCCTTTATCAAAACTAAATAATTCATGTAATAAAATAGCTTGTTTTTTGAATAGTCTGATTTATCTTAGCATACCATAATATTTATAGAGTTTAAAAATGTTATATTACTGTTTGAAAACAAAAAACACCTATACATCAATCATGTAATAGGTGTTTTTCTATTATGGAGCATGTCGGGCTTGTGAATAAGAAATCACTGGGGGAGCTATGGCTGAGAAGAGTAAACTCTGACCCTTAGAACCTGAAGCAGTTAATACTGTCGTAGGGAAGTGACGATAAATTTTGACTTAGAGTATCTATGTATCATAGGTTATTTATCTATAATTTTATCGAGATCACTTGCCCCTAGTGATCTCTTTTATTATTTAAAAGGGGAGAATTAAAATGGAAATTAAAAATCAAGTTGTCTTAGTTACTGGAGCAAGCAGAGGCTTAGGTGCAGAAGTTGCTAAATCATTTGGTCGTGAAGGTGCAAAAGTAGTTGTAAATTATTACTCGAGTGAAGAGAAAGCAAAACAAGTTGTAGAAGAAATCGGTACCCATCAAGCAATTGCGATAAAAGCAGATGTAAGAGATAAAGAAGCGGTTCAGCAAATGTTTATTCAAGCTAAAGCACATTTTAATTCACCTGTAACAACAATTGTTAATAATGCATTAATCGGCTTTAGTTTTAATGGTGATGAGCGTAAAAAAGTAGCTGAAATTGGTTGGGAAGATTTTCATACACAATTTGAAGGAGGCGTGCGTGCAGCTTTAAATACCTTACAAGCAGGTCATTCAGATATGAAAGAGCATAATTTTGGACGTATCATAAATATTGGCACAAATCTATTCCAAGATCCTGTCGTTCCTTATCATGATTATAATACTGGTAAAGCTGCTTTGCTTGGTTTCACGCGAAATATGGCAAAGGAACTAGGACCAGATGGTATTGCAGTTAATATGGTTTCAGGTGGTTTATTACAAAAGACTGATGCAAGTGCAGCAACACCAGATGCTGTCTTTGATTTAATTAAGGAAGGTACTCCTTTAGGTAAAGTAACAACACCAAAAGATGTGGCTGACGCAATTTTATTCTTTGCTTCACCATGGAGCAGGGCAGTGACAGGACAAAATTTAGTTGTTGATGGTGGATTAGTGATGGATTAATGAACAAATCGTGTCTTTTATGATTAAATAATCAAAGTGTTTAGCAGTTTGTTATTCATTAAATTGGTTTAATAATGAAGTTTTATGCTAAAATAAAAGAAGCATGGAATTTCAAGGAGATATATATTCATGATGTCTAAAGATAAAAAAACAAATCATTCTAAACCGAAACGCGACTATAGATTAGCTATTGCAATTATTACTGTTGTTTTAATTGCCGCAATATTTATCTTGCTTAGTTTACCACCTATAGAAGATTTTAATGCATTTGATATTACAATATTACCAATGATGAATGCAATTTTTAACGGCTTTGCTTTTGTTTTCTTATTAGCAGCTTTAATAGCAATTATGCGTGGTAATGTTAAAGTACATCAGCGTTTTATTTATGCTGCAGTTGTGGCAACAGCTTTATTTTTAGTTAATTACGTTATTTTTCATTTTATTACTTCTGCCACTCCATTTGGTGGAGAAGGAATAATTGTTTATGTTTATTATACTATTTTAATCAGTCATATCGTTTTAGCAATGGTAACTATTCCACTTGTTTTAACAAGTATTACACGTGCATGGAATGAAGAAAATGAACTTCATAAAAAGATATCACGTTGGACGATGCCAATTTGGCTTTATGTCAGTTTTACAGGAATTGTTGTTTACTTTTTAATTCGTCCATATTATTAATCAGTTAAGAATCGTTTAAATAAATAACAAAGAGAGCATGATTCATGGATGATGATTGTTCTCTTTTTTATGGCTTTTTACTCTTAAACGATGTAATATTTCACTTTTTATTAATATTTGCTACAATAATGAATAGAATGTCAACAGAAATGAGGAATGCAGATGCAATGTGGCGCTAAATACTTTCTCGTTACCTTAAAAATCAATGGAGAAATGAAAACAAAACATGTTACTGCGCGTACTCAAATAGCTGCTAGGAAAACCATTCGTAGTCATTATGGAGATTCAGCAGAGATCATTTCTGTTAAAGAAAACATGAGGAGTGAATGAATTGAATCAAGCACATTTAGATAAGATTAAAAATAACAAAGGATTTATTGCTGCACTAGACCAAAGTGGTGGAAGTACACCAAGAGCACTTGCCGCATACGGTGTAACAGAAGATAAGTATGACAATGAAGACGAAATGTTTAAGTTAGTTCATGAGATGCGTACGCGCATTATCACATCACCATCGTTTAACCCTGATCATATTATTGGTGCCATTTTATTTGAACAAACAATGGATAGCAAGATTGATGGTATGTATACAGCAGATTATTTAGCTAATGAAAAGCAAGTTGTTCCATTCTTAAAAGTTGATAAAGGATTAGCTGATGAAGTAAATGGTTCTCAGTTAATGAAACCAATGCCTGAATTAGATGAATTATTAAAACGTGCAAACGAACGTAATATTTTTGGTACGAAAATGCGTTCAGTCATTAAAGGTTACAATGAAGAAGCAATTAAAGAAGTTGTTAAGCAACAGTTTGATATTGGTAAACAAATTATTAAAGCAGACCTTGTACCAATTATCGAACCAGAAGTAGATATTCACAGTGAAGAAAAAGAAAAAATTGAAAGCTTTATGAAAGATGAAATTTTATCAGAACTAAACAAATTAGATTCTGATGAATTAGTTATGTTGAAATTAACAATTCCAACAGAAGCAAATCTTTATAAAGAATTAGTTGAACATCCAAATGTTATTCGCGTAGTAGCTTTATCAGGTGGGTATACAACTGAAGATGCAAACAATAAATTAAAACAAAATGATGGTGTCATTGCGAGTTTCTCACGTGCATTAACACAAGATTTACGTGTCGATCAAAGTGATGAAACATTCGATGAAACATTAGCAGAAGCAGTTAAATCAATTTATGAAGCATCTCTATAAATGACTCTAAGAGCCAGGTTTAAAGGATGTCGATATCCTTTAAACCTGGCTTTTTACAATCTAAAATGTTTATTATTTTTAAAAAAGGGTAATAAATGATATTACTTATTTGAAAAGAGGCTTAAATTATGAGAGAACCAACGCGTTTTATAAAGTTTTTAGGTGGTCGAAATCTATTATTTTCATTACTTGTTTTGATCTTAATCGGCGTGATGATTTTTATTTATACTAAAGTGTCATTTATCTTTTATCCAGTAGGTGTCTTCTTATCAACTGTAGCACCTCCGGTTATATTAGCATTCATAGCATACTACTTATTAAATCCAATCGTTAATTTACTAGAAAAAATACATATTAAAAGACTTTGGGGAATCATTATTATTATCTTAAGTATCGGCGGAATTATTACAGGTCTTGTATTTCTAGTATTTCCATCTGTAGAAAAACAAATAAATGATTTAATTATAGAAACACCGGGATACCTTCAGCAATTAAGTGGTGATTTAGAAAATTTATTTGCAAATTCATTCATGGAATCATATTATGATGATGGTGTTGAATGGTTATCTTCAGCATTTAGTAATATTCCAAACCTGATTCAAGAATATATGGGCGGTGTTTTTACTGGAATTAAAAACATTGCAAGTACAGTAACGCATGTTTTTGTAGCCTTGTTTACTTTTCCAATTGTCTTATTTTTCTTATTAAAAGGTGGCGAAACATTTAAAGAATTCTTTATTCAATCATTACCACCTAAATTTAGAAAAGATGTTGAAAAAGTTTTAAATAATATGGATAAACAAGTTGGGGCTTATATTCAAGGTCAAATCCTTGTGGCAATCGTAATAGGAGTATTACTCTATATTGGTTATCTAATTATTGGTTTAGAATATGCGATTATTTTAGCAATAATTGCAGCATTAACAAGCGTTGTTCCCTACATTGGACCGATGATTGCAATAACGCCAGCAATCGTGATAGCAATTGTCGATTCACCTTTTATGATACTTAAACTAGCGATTGTTTGGGCAGCTGTTCAATTTTTAGAAGGGAATTTTGTTTCACCAAATGTTATGGGACGCACGATGCAAATTCATCCGCTCACAATTATTTTTGTGCTATTAATTGGTGGTAATTTATTTGGTGTCTTTGGGGTAATTCTTGGTATACCAGGATATGCTATTTTAAAAGTACTCTTTGGATTCATCTATGATAAATTTAAAGAACGTTATGATAAATACTACGCACAAGACGATGGACCATATGAGATAGATAATGTTGTAAAAAAATAAGTCATTAAAAAGCGAGCAATAAAGGAAGTTTTCCTTCGTTGCTCGCTTTTTTTATCTTTACACAAGTCCCATAAAGAATGCAATAATTAATAAGATAATCCCAACGCCCCATAACCAGAAGAATGAATATTTAATATGTTTACCCAGCCCCATAACCAGAAGAATGAATATTTAATATGTTTACCCATCTCTAGTTTTGCAAGCCCTAATGCTAACCATAAAGCAGGAGAGAATGGGCTTACAAACGTTCCGACGATATTACCAATAATCATCGCATATGCTGTTGCTAATGAAGAGATACCGAAAGTTGTACCAATTTGTTCAACAACAGGTAATAAAGCAAAGTAATAAGCATCTGTACTTAATAATAAATCAAATGGTACGCCAAAGAATCCAATGATTAAATGAATATAAGGTTCAATTGCTTGGGGTATAACTGTTACTGTATCAGCTGCAATAGAATCTAGCATACCAGTTCCTGTTAAAATACCTAAGAAAGAACCAGCGGCTAAGATAATCGCTCCCATTGTTAAAGCATTAGGCGCATGCGCTCTAATACTCTTATTTTGTTCATCCATTGTCCGGAAGTTAACAGGTAAAGCAATACTAACTCCAATCATAAATGCGAACCCTGCTGGGATAACGCCCCAAACTAGCGTAGCAATAACAAGTATTGTTAATATAAAGTTAAACCAAAGCAGTTTAGTCGATGTTTTTTGAATACCTGTATTTACAGCAATAAATTCATCTACATTTTCAGAGATTGTCCCATGACGGCGTTCGATTCGTTTCTTTTCAGCTAATCCAATTAAGAATGCAAGGACAAGCATTAAAATCATTCCGATTATTTGAATTGGAATAAGTGGACGCCATAACTCGGTAACATCCATATCCAAAACACTCGCAGCTCTTCCTAAAGGACCAGCCCAAGGAAGCATATTCATTACACTCGCACTACCTCCAATAAGTAGTAAAAGCAAGTAAGGATTCATTTTCATGCGTTGATATAATGGGAGAAGTGCAGGAATAGTAATTAGAAATGTCGAGGCGCCTGATCCATCCAGTTGAGCCACTGCAGCGATTATCACTGTTCCCATACTAATTGTAATCACATTACCTTGTGTGAGTTGAATCATTTTATTAATAAGTGGATCAAACAAACCTGCATTTTGCATGATACCAAAGTATAAAATAGCAAAGATAAACATAATAACAACATTAATAACACCAGAAATACCCTCGTTAAAGAACTCACCTATTTCAGCAAAATTAAATCCAGCAGCAAATGCGGCGATTATAGGTATAAGTACAAGTGGTATAACAGGAATCAATTTACCACGTAATAAAATAGCAACGATTAAAAGTATTGTAATCAGACCGATAAAACTTAACATAAAATTCCTCCTCCTAAAAAAGCGCTTTCATAATATGTGAAAATCAGTGATATAAATTTATCATGGTATTATGAAAATGACTAGATTAGGAAAGTAGGTTACATTAAAATCATTTTATTAATTTTGCTCATTTTGCTCATGAAGTTTATAAATTCTTTGTGGCCTACCTATTTGTCCATAACTTAAAGAAGCTTCAAGCCAGTCGATTCCAATTAAATATTCTAAATATCTTCTCGCTGTTGCTCTGCTAATACCTATTTCTTCTGCTAGTGTTTGTGCAGTGACGTCTGTTCCTTTAAAAGAATTAAAGAATGATTGGATTTTATTTAAAGTAAGTGAATCAATTCCTTTTGGTAAGCTTTTGGCATCATAATTTATTGTATGATCACTTAATTGCTGAGCATTTTGCCATAATAAATCATCGATTTCTTTTTGATTTAATTCATCGTGTTCATAAGTCATCACATTATAAAAGCGTTCAAAAGCTAATTTCAGTCTATCAATTTCAATCGGTTTAATTAAATAATCAAACACACCAAGACGTTTTGCGGAAATAAAGGTTTGTCTATCATTGGCAGCAGAAGCAATAATGACTGAAATGAATGGATAATCTTGTTTAATTTTTTGGAGTAATTCTAGCCCAGTGACATCAGGAATATATATATCAAGTAAAATAAGGTCAACAGTTAAAGGAGTAATTTCTAAATAATTAAGTGCTTCTTCAGCTGTCCGACTACTATTAACGACTTTATAATTTTTATGACTTTCAATCATCTCTTTATGAATGTTAGCTATTCTAAAGTCATCTTCAATTACCATCACATTTATTTTATTCATTTTAATTCTCCTTTGGAATGATAACGACAAAGCACGCGCCGCCTAGCTCGCTCGTCTCTAAAAAGATATTTCCATCTAAAAGTTTTACAGCTTGTTTAATAATGTATAACCCTGTTCCGTGACCAGGCTCTTCCTTTGTAGAAAAACCATCATCGAAGATTTGATTTCTAGCCTCATTTGAAATACCCAGTCCATTATCATCTATTTCAATGATAATATCTTTTCCTATATCAGTAATAAGTAGATGAATTATCGGATCATTTTCGATATTATCAAGTGCATTATCAATTAAATTACCTAAAACTTTTAACAACACGTCACGATATTTAACTGAATGCACACGTTCTAAATGACTATCTTCATCTAAAATGAAACTAACTCCTTTTTCATTTGCCTGATTATATTTTGCAATAAGTAAAGCTTGGATAGAAGGTTCATTAATTGTCGTTGTCATTATATCATGTTGTGTCGCATATGTTTGATAGTCTTCTTTAATAAATGCCTTTGCTTCATCAATATGATTAAGTGCTAAAAGACCAGAAATCGTATGCATTTTATTAGAGAATTCATGGGCTTGAGCTCTTAGACCATCAGCGTATTGTGTAATTGTACTGAGTTCTTTAGTTACTTTTTCTAAATCTGTTTTTCTTCTGAAGGTCGCAACTGCGCCATAAATAGACTGATTATCTTTTAATAAAAATGTATTCATTAAAATAATATCATGGTCTATGATAACTTCCCGGTCTACAACCGATTCATCTGTTGCGTACTTCCTTAGGGGTATATTGACATAATGATTTAAATCATGATTTATAATCGTTGAGCTTGGTAAATGATCTATTTTTAAAATTTCTTTAGCAGAATCATTAATCAGAGAAATTTTATTCTCTGAATCAATTGCGATGATCCCTTCTTTAGTTGATTTTAAAATAGCTTCTTTTTGTAATAAAGATTCGGCAATCTCATAGGGTTCCATATTGAATAAAAGATTTTTTAAATGTTTGGCAATAAAGATTGAGCCAATTACACCTGCAATAAGAAAGACAATAAATAATATAACAATTGGTTGATTCTTTTCACGGACAAGTTTTTTCACATCATCTAATAAATAACCAACTGAAATGACACCTATTATTTCATTATCTTTAATAATAGGAGCTTTCCCTCGAATAGACAGTCCTAGCGAACCAGTCTTTTTTGAAATGTAAGACTCACCGTTTTCTAAAGCACGTTCATTATCATCACCAACCATTTTCTTACCAATTCGGTCTTCTAAAGCATGCGAGTAACGGATTTCATCTTTATTACCCACAACGATAAATTCAGCATCAATATCTTTTTGAATAGCATGAGTCCATGGTTGGATAATTTCTTCTGGTGAATCAGTCTCAAATGCTTCAATTAGTTTGGAGTTTTTAGCTAAAGTAGTGGCAACCGCAAGAGCCTTATCACCAACTTCATCTTCAATATTTTTAGCCATAATAGATTGAATATAAAGTGATAAAGCAATAAAGATAATTAAGATAAGTAAACTTGTTAAAGTCATCACTTTTGTTTGAAATTTTAATCGTCTGTAAGCTGATTTTAACGCATGCATAGACAAGCTCTCCTTATGAAAGTTAACTAAATATAAATATACATGAGCTTTTTATATTTAGCTATACCTTTAAGAAGTAAAATAAAAAAACGAACAATTATGGCTGAATAAGCGATAATTGTTCGTTTTTAATGTTTATTTATGCAATTGTCCAAA
>CAJDVH010000184.1_pt1 | contig 8777 bp, 10 predicted proteins | sample 7391261 | NCBI WGS metagenome assembly CAJDVH01 (sample SAMEA7055694, study PRJEB34461) | soil metagenome | biome: terrestrial ecosystem; feature: Peninsula; material: soil | place: Antarctica | collected 2016 | reverse complement strand
CTCTTACCCTTTCATATCTTTGGTATTTTTGCCAATATGACATATACAGGTACAGTTTCAACAATTATTAGTGTCTTTGCTAAAGTATTTCTACTTATTATTCTTTTACATTTATTATATTTAGTTGCTATTTATGTCACAGCAGGTACGATGAGCAGACAAAATCCGTTCCAGATGTTAAAAACAATGTCTCCTGCATACTTTACAGCTTTAGGTACGCAATCATCAGCTGCGACAATACCTGTTACATTACAAAGTGCGAAACAATTAAAGGTTCGTCCTAACGTTGCTGATTTTACAGTACCGCTTCTAGCAAATATTCATTTAGCGGGTAGTACAATTACAATTTTATGTACAGCGCTCGCTGTTATGTTTATTCAAGGAGATATGACGACGTTTAGTTCTATTCTACCGTTTCTATTAGTTCTTGGTGTGACAATGATTGCTGCTCCAGGTGTACCTGGTGGTGCGGTGATGGCTGCTATTGGATTACTTGAGGCGATGCTTGGATTTGGTCCAACAATGGTTTCTTTAATGATCGCTCTTTATTTAGCACAAGATAGTATTGGTACAGCTTGTAACGTAACTGGCGATGGAGCTATTACAACGATTGTTGATGCTTTACATGGTAAAGATAAAGTGGCTTAATAAAATAATAAAACCCCACGCATTTAAAATGTGTGGGGTTTTTTGATTCATTATTTCTTACGGAATGTGTCTATAAAATTAAGGACGTTAATTCCAAAAAGATTCATCGCATGTTTAGCACCTTTAAAGCCATGACCTGATGTTAAATGTTTATAAATCGCAACACCAAGGATAACATTAAGGATAACCGTTCCTATGCGAACAAACTTTTTACTAAAAACAGACATAAATAAAAACATCGATCCAATAATTTCAAAAATACCAACAATTTTCATTGTTTTTCTTGAAATGTTGAAACCTTCTTCAAATTGCTGAGCCGCTTGCTCATCACCTAGTACTTTAGGAACACCACTTTTAAATACTTCTTTTCCAACATAACCATTTGACATATGACCTAGCATAATTCAATCCACTCCATAATTTTAGTATATTTATTAGTTATTATTATACAGGATGATTTAATTTATCGCTTTAAATATGTTTGATTATTTATCAGGCCAAATTGGGGTTCTTTTTTCAAAAAATGCTCTAATTCCTTCTTTAGCATCAGGATGCTGACTATTTCTTACGATGACTTCAGTTGCGTAGTTGAGCGCTTGAAAATCCTCCATGTTAAGTTGTTCATAAAATTGACGTTTACCAATCGCAATAATATTTAAACATTTAAACTTTGTTTCGTAATATCTTTTGCTAATTGATCTGTTACTTCATCAAGCTTTTCTACTGGTACAACTTTATTAACAAGCCCTTCTCTTTCTGCCTCTAGTGCCGACATTAAGTTACCGGTAAATAATAATTCCGCTGCTTTTTTTCTGCCTATATTTCGACTAACAAAAACGGCCGGCGTACTACAAAACAGTCCACTATTAATACCTGGCACACCAAAGCGTGCTTGATCGCTTGCAACAGCTAAATCACTTGCTGCTACGAGTTGACTACCTGCTGCAACGGCAACACCTTCAACTTTAGAGATAATAATTTGTGGAATCTCACGCATTGTTTTCATTAAGCTTTCACATGTTCTAAACAATTCCATTACTTCAAGGTCTGATTTAGTTTCTACTTCTTTTAAACTGTGACCTACACAAAATGCTTTTTTTGATCCTTCAATAACAACTACTTTAACAGCTTTTTCTTGACCAATTTTAAATAATAACTCTTTTAATTCTTCCATTAATTTTTCAGATAAAGCATTAAATTCATTAGGATTTTCTAAACTCACATAAGCAATATCTTCTGTTTGTCTCACTGATAAAAATTCCACTTTATTCACTCCTTTTTATAAAAAAAGATTCTAAACAGCAAGAGTGCATGATTAGATTCTCAGCAATATTACTCTACAGCAGATGTATCTACTGTTACGCCTTCTTCTTTAAATACTTCTTTAGCTGCATTTAAAGCATTTAAGACGCTTGGAAAACCAACATACGGAAGTAAATGCATAATATTTCCTACAATTTCTTCTGGTGTTAATCCTACTGAAAGACCTGTTTTCACATGCATCGCAATTTGTGGTTTCCCTTGAGCGACAAGTGCTGTAATTGTTGCAAGTACTTTTTGATGATTACTTATCCCTGGACGCGAATAAATATCCCCAAATGCATATTCCACTACATATTTTTCTAAGTCTGGTGCAATATCTTTAAATGATTCACCTATATCCATAAAGCCTGTTGGATTATCATCTGGTGAATTAGTTAGTTCTTGAATTTTGTCGATTCCTTTTTGATAACGATCTGTTGACATTTTAAAATCCTCCTATTAAAAATTATATTTAACTTGTCTATCTGTTAGTATATATTTTTTAGATTCATAAGTAAAATAACTATTTAAATATTATAAAAATTTAAAATATTAGATTTATCATGAGATTAGAAAATTATTTGCTGATTCATTAATAATTTCATTGTAAGCAAGATTTACTTTTATAAGATACAATGAATAGATATGATTAAATATTTAGTTATATTTTTAGATAGGAGCGTTTATTCAGGATGGTTGCAGAAACAAAAGAAAAAATTTGGACAAAAGATTTTATTAGTTTAGCTTTAACACAATTAATTTTATTTACTGTATTTTATTCTTTACTGACAACTTTACCAATCTATGTAATTGATAAATTAGGTGGGACACAAGCAAATGCTGGTTTAATTGTTACATTTATGCTTGCTTCTGCTATTATTGTTCGACCTTTTTCAGCAAAGATATTGGATATCGTTGGTAAGAAAAGAACGCTTGTCTTAAGCGTCGGTGCTTTTGCACTAACAACTTTCTTTTATTTATTTATGAATGAATTCGTTTCATTACTTATTTTAAGATTTATTCACGGAATATCTTTTAGTATTGTTACAACGGCAACGAGTGCTATTGCTGCAGATATTGTTCCTAAATCAAGAAAAGGTGCAGGCATGGGTTACTTTGCAATGTCGATGAATTTGGCAGTTGTGATAGGACCATTTATCGGTTTATCATTGCTCCAATTTATTTCTTTTGATACATACTTTATTGTTTTGAGTATTTTAATGGTTATTAGTTTCTTATGTACTTTAATTGTAAGGATTGAAGAAAGAGAACGTGTTGAAAAAGTTACTTTAGCAATTAGATTTAAAGACTTAATCGAACCAAAAGCAATTCCAATTGCACTTATTAGTGGGCTTGTTGGGGTTGCTTATGCGAGTATCCTTTCATTTGTTCCTGTTTATGCTGAAGCGATTGGTCTGGCTACAACAGCAAGTTATTTCTTCTTAGTATTTGCAGTTGTTATGATTGCTTTTCGTCCTTATTTAGGACGAGCTTTTGATGAAAAAGGACCACGTTATGTTTTAATCCCTAGCTTACTTATTTTTGCAGCAGGATTAATCGTTCTAGGCTTTACTGAAACAAGTCTTGTCTTACTTATTGCTGCTGGATTAATTGGTTTAGGTTACGGAACATTGCTACCTGGATTTCAAACCGTTGCTATTCAAAAATCTGATAGCCACCGAAGTGGACATGCGATTTCTACTTTCTTTATCTTTTATGATTTAGGCATCGCGATTGGTGCGTTTGTTTGGGGAATTATTATTGGCGGATTTGGTTATGAAGCAATGTACTTTACAGGAGCAGGGTTAATGATTGTCACTACTGTTATTTTATATCGTTTATTAACGCGTCATTTAAATATACAAAAAAGTTAATTTATAATTAGGTACTCGCTTGTCAATACTTTATATTTTTTATAAGTCTTGCTAGCCTATTTAAAAAATGTCTGACTAAACATTTAGTCAGACATTTTTTTTAACCACTTTGACGTTAATGTATTTACTTGTAACATGTCTTCTGGCCTACCTTCGAAAATAACGTGACCGCCTTTTTTCCCACCACCAGGACCTAATTCAATAATCCAATCACTCGCTGCAATAAAATCTAAATTATGTTCAATAATAATAACAGAATTTCCTTTATCAACAAGTAATTGAAATAAAGCTAATAATTTATCATTATCATGAGTATGCAAACCAAGAGAAGGTTCATCTAAGATGTAAATTTGTCCTTCTTTTTGTAAATGACTTGCGAGCTTTAAGCGTTGCACTTCTCCTCCACTTAGAGAACTTGTCGTTTGACCTAATGTTAAATAGCCTAATCCAACTTCTTTAAGCTTCTTAATTCTTTTTAAAATTTTAGGTCGACTAAAAAATTGTTCCCTTTTCCTTTACATACCGGACAAGCACCTAGTGAATTAAAACTAAATAATCCTGCAGGTTGATTTGTTTCTTTAGCAAACACATCACGAATGTCATCCATTATTCCCATATACGTTGCTAACGTTGATCGGCTCGATATGCCAATTCTAGCTTGACTCACCATAATGACATCTGGATATTTTTCTGGAAACGCTTCTAACATCAGCGAACTTTTTCCTGATCCAGAGACGCCACAAACTGAAACGAGACTATTTTTAGGTATGTTTAAACTAATATTTTTTAAATTATTGTGATTTGCATGTGTAATATTAAAGCTTGCCTGACTCTGGCGTGGTGATTGATTAATCATCAATTGATGTTGTAAACTCGCTGCAGTTGGTGTCTTTTTTAAATCATCTAGTTTACCTTGATAAATTACTTCCCCACCACTAATACCTGCTCCTGGCCCCATTTCGATTATTTCATCTGCTTCTTTAATTACTGATAGATCATGTTCTATCACAATCACTGTATTATATTGATTTTTTATCGTTTGTAACATATTAATAAGTAAATTAACTTCTTCTGGATGAAGTCCTGCACTAGGTTCATCAAAAATATAAGTCAAATTATTTAAACTACTTCCCAAGTGACGCGCAATTTTGACACGTTGTGCTTCACCACCAGATAAGGTTCCCATCTTTCTTGATAAACTTAAGTAATTTAAGCCTAAGTCGATCAGTTGTTTAACAAGTGGTAGTGCTTGTGTTGCAATTGATTTACCAAGTGGATCAGTTATTTTAGTTAATTCTTTTAATAATTCCGTTAATTCTAATTGATTGTATTGTGCGATATTTAAATCATTTATTTTACATGCTAACACTTGCGGATTTAAACCTGATCCGTTACAGGTTGGACAGTCGCGGTGTGATGACATCGCTAAAACATCATCTTGAGTAACTTGCTTTAACTTTGAGACATCGCGATTAATATATAGACGGGTAAATCTTGGTAGAAGGCCATCCCATTCGTGAGGTTGCGGACCATTTTTCGTATGAAAAGGTGCATATACTTTTTCACCTTCTGGCTTTAATGATTTATCAAAATCGATTAACTTATTCACATCTGGTGAGACTACTTTACCAAAACCACTACATTTAGGGCATCTTCCAAAGCTACTTTGTGTTGAAAAATCTGTAGCAGATTCAACTGGTGGCGTTCCAATGCGTGAAAACAACAATCTAATGAGTGGATCGATATCCATATACGTCCCTAAAGTTGAACGTGAATTTCCTCCGATTGGTTTTTGTTCAACAACTACGACCGGACTTAAGTTTTGCATTAAATCTGCTTGCGGACGTTCATACCGGGGCATTTGATTTCTCACATACAAAGGATAATTCAATGTCATTTGTCTTCTACTTTCTGTTGCTAACGTATCGAACACAACAGAACTTTTTCCCGAGCCTGATAATCCGGTAAAGACAGTAATTTGTTCTTTCTTTATATTTAAATCTAAATTTTTTAAGTTATTCGCTTTTAAGCCTCTTAAAATAATTTCATCTTTTTTTATACCCACATAATCACCTTTTCTAAAATAACTCATATAAAAGAGAGATGTTTTTTACTCGCGTCTGCCTAGTTTTAGAGCACCAATAATTAATGGTATTTGAAGTGGTAAACGTAAATAAACAAGCCAGGGGTTTGCTTTTCCTTTTCCTCTAATGGGAATTCTTTTAACTGCCATATAAATATTAGCTGGAAAAACTGCAATCATAAATAAAGCTAATAGTTTACTTGTCAGTGCTTGTCCTTTTCTTATCCAAAGGGTTATTGAAAATATAATCTCAAACACACCTGTGATTAAAACAAGCGCTTTTTTAAACGGTAGTATTGGAGGAATAATTCTCCGAAAACTCTTTTCTCGAACAAAATGAAGCGTACCTGCTCCTAATAAAATCATTGAATATAACACCCTTAAAAATAATCTCATATACATACCACCTTTTTGTTGAATATTGTATCGCTAACTTAGTCTAACAATACTAGTATTTTGAATATGACACAACAATTATATATAGGTCATCTTGACTGAAAATGATCTGTAAGATAAAAATTTATTTGTACAAGTTCATTTCTTATGATAACGTATACAGTATAGTTTTTGAATATTCAAACTTCTTTTTTATGTGTAGATTTAATAAAATAATGTTTTATTTTGAATTAAACAACGAAATTATATTTATTTTTTCAAACGTGTTAGCAACGAAAGTTATCATAACTTTCGTTTATATATTGCTAAATAAAAAGATGGGAGAATACAAAATTATGAGTTTACCAAGGTACATTACTGATATTAACCGTATTACACAAATTCCCGAAGAGGAAAGAGAAAAGTTAAGTAAAATTACTGACAAATTTGTTTTCAGAGTCAATGAGTATTATTTAAATTTAATTAATTGGGATGACCCAGAAGATCCAATCAAAAAATTAGTGATCCCTAACACACATGAGCTATCTGAAGAGTATGGACGCTGGGATGCTTCTGATGAAGATACAAACTATGTTGTTCCAGGTTGTCAACACAAGTATAAAACGACTGCCCTTTTAATTTGTTCAGAGGTTTGTGGTGCTTATTGTCGCTATTGTTTTAGAAAGCGTCTATTCCGAAATGATGTTAAAGAAGCAATGTCTGATGTTGAGCCAGGCCTTGATTACATTAGTAAAACCCCGGAAATTAATAATGTTCTTTTAACGGGAGGAGATCCATTAATATTAGCTGCTCGGAGACTTGATATGATTTTTACACGTTTACGCGAAATGGATCATGTTAAAATTATTCGTGTTGGTTCTAAATTACCTGTTTTTAATCCTATGGCAATTTATAAAAACCAGGAGTTGCTCGATGTCATAAAAAAACATTCAACACCAGAAAAACGAATTTATATTATGGCACACGTCAACCATCCTCGTGAGTTAACTGAAGAAGCGTATAAATGTTTTGAAGCCTTACATAATGCAGGTGCTATTGTTGTTAACCAGACACCTGTTTTAAAAGGTATTAATGACGATCCTGTTGTGTTAGGTGAATTACTGGATAAGTTATCTTGGGCTGGTGTGACACCTTATTATTTCTTTATTAATCGCCCTGTCCGTGGAAATGATGACTTTGTTCTAACACTTGAAGAGGCTTATAATATTGTTGAAGGCGCAAAAGCTCGTACTTCTGGTCTGGGTAAGCGTGTTCGCTTATCAATGAGCCATACAGCTGGAAAACTAGAGATTTTAGCGATTGAAAATGGTAAGGCCTATTTAAAATTCCACCAGTCACGTGATGGTGATTATGGAAAATTCATAGTTTTAGATTGTCCTAAAGATGCTGCTTGGTTTGACGATTTACCAGGTAACAAAGCCTACTGGGAGCAGCCTGAAAAGAAAACAGACGATGTTGTTTCTGTTAATGAAATGAAAGATATGCCTGAACCACGTCGCCCAAGACGTCGACAAGCATAATTAAGTAAATCAAAAACGATCTCATTGATTATTTATATGAGATCGTTTTAATTTTTTTCATCCGTTACTAAATCTAAATGAATCGCTTCCCACAAATAAAAAGAAACAACAGAACGATAAGGTTGCCAAAGTGGTGACTTTTCAATTAATATTTCACGTCTTTTTGATTTATCTACATCATAAAGCCATCTGGCAGCGCGTTGAATGCCGACATCACCAATTGCTAACACATCATCTCTACCTAGTGTGAGTATGAGAAACATTTCTGCTGTCCACTGACCAATTCCTTTCACTTTCATTAATGTTTCTATTACTTCTTGATCGCTACAATCATCTAACTGATTAATATTTACTTGCTTTGTTAAAACTTTATCTGATAAATCTTTTACATATTCTACTTTTCGTTTTGTTAATCCAACTTCTCTCAGTTGGTCTGGTGATTTTTCAAGAATCGCTTCAGCTGATACTTTTCCATCGAGTAAGTTTTTTAGGCGTTGATAAATTGTTGTTGCCGCACTAACCGATATTTGTTGACCGACAATTGATCTCACAATTCCTTAATTAACTGATTTAATTTAGGATCTCTTTGACGAATAGTAACAACTGCTTCATCGTCTATATTTAGATATTTTATACGCAAAAGCTCACCCTATTTCTTTTGTTTTATTGATGATCAAGTATTTCTTTTAATACTTTAGCATGATTGTATTTTTCATCTTTTGCACCATAAATAAGCGTAATGTTTTTTTTATGTTGTTTTGTCCATTTTTTTAATTTATTTAATGATTCTTTTTGTAATTTATTATCTTTCATTTCTTGTTTATATTTCTCTTTGAATGATTCGTATTTTTTCGGGTCATGATCAAACCATTTACGTAATTCTTCACTTGGCGCTACTTCTTTTTCCCACTCATCTAAATGAGCCTCTGCTTTGCTGACTCCACGTGGCCATAT
>CAJDVH010000052.1_pt1 | contig 8841 bp, 7 predicted proteins | sample 7391261 | NCBI WGS metagenome assembly CAJDVH01 (sample SAMEA7055694, study PRJEB34461) | soil metagenome | biome: terrestrial ecosystem; feature: Peninsula; material: soil | place: Antarctica | collected 2016 | reverse complement strand
TAATTTTGCTGTTGATCACATATCAAAGAAAATAGATATGAAAAATCAAAATTGATGATATGAGAATTCATTATCAGGAATTTGATTTTAAAGGAAGAAGTAAATCGAATTAGGATAGTAAAAATGGAAACAATCTTATATAAACATATTATTGTATACTCCATGTAAGTACAAAGTCGTCATTAACTTCGTAATGAATATCAAACGTTGTTTTATCGCTGGTGAAAGATTCATGTGCTTGTATTATTCCAGCATTGTGAATGGGAAAAGGGTGAATGTGTAGGTGCTCTTTGAAAATAATATTTGTAGAATTCATCAATTTATAGAGAGTTTCTTTGGCGCACCAATGAAGGATAAGATGTAAGACACGATTACTTGGATCAATGTATTCATCTACTGAAATAAAGCGTTTCTCTATTTTTAGAATGCGATCAGAGTGATTCTCAACATCCACACCGACTTTTTTCTCTTTGTGTAATAGCACAACTGCATAGTCTTTGGAATGAGATATACTTATTTGATAAGAGTTGTCCGATAGAAAAGGTTGACCTTCGGGTGTGTGTTTGACAGTTTTACTATCATTTGTAAGAATTTGCAAGATAACACGAATTGACAACCATTCTAATTCACGTTTTTTCGATTTTACTTTGGAAAGATATTTATGTGCTTTTTTTTGATTCTCTTCTGAGAGCATATTTAAAAGCTCTTCTCGGGATTCGGTAATTTTCCATATACCAAGTCGGCCATCTTCATCTATATTTTCTTTTCTAATTAGCATCTACAATATATTTACTTCAAAGGTATAAAAACAGAGTAGCTTTTCAAAACTTACACAGATAATTTAGTTGATGCCTGTGACACCATCAATATTACGAACTAACCCAACACTATCCATTAAAATAATCTTGAAGGTAGATTTTAATTACTTGGGGGTATATATCTAACTTTTACGATTCGTCTCTTGTTCATTTCCTCTGCTTGAAAAGTATATGTATTATACGTAAATGACTCTTTTTGTTTAGGAAAAGTACCATTTAATTCAAGAATTAAACCAGCTAAAGTATCAATATCTTCTAAAATCTCATCAAAATCTTTTTCTGGAATATTGACTACTCTCAAAAAATCTACTAAGGGAGTTTTCCCATCAAATAGGTATGAACCATCTGATTGAAGAGTATAAAAAGGAATTTCCTCATCATACTCATCACTAATATCACCCACTATTTCCTCAAGTATATCTTCCATGGTAACTATTCCCGTAGTGCCTCCATATTCATCAACAACAATAGCCATATGATTTTTATTCGTTCTAAACTCTTCTAATAGCTCATCTATACGTTTGTTTTCAGGAACAAAATAAGCGGGACGAATAAGTGTTTGCCATTTAAAACTATCCGATTTACCGATATGGGGAAGTAAGTCTTTTACGTACAGAATTCCTCTTATTTGATCTTCATTATCTTCGTAAACTGGAATTCGAGAAAACCCTTGATCAACAATAAAACCAATTACTTTTTTGAACGAATATTTTATGTTTAAATTAAACATATCTGCACGAGATATTAATATATCACTTACATTCTTGTCGCGAAATCGGATAATACCCTCAAGCATATCTTTTTCTTGTTCAAATGAAATTTCATTTGAAGTTAATTCTAATGCTTTTGAAAGGTCTTCCATCGAAATTTCATGTTTTCGATGTGCAGATGATTGGCTGAAAAGGCTCGTAAAACGTATTAAAAAAGATGAGAGTGGTGAAAATATAGCATCAATTAGAATGACACCTTTAATATTACGTTGTATAACCTTAAGAGGATTATGGGATGCAAAAAGCTTTGGTAATACTTCAATGAGTAGAATTAAGATGAATGCAATACATACAAACAACAGTAATAAACTAATTCCGAAATTTGTGAAAAAAGGAATCTTATTCAATAAGTAGATGAGTAGACCAATGATGGCAACATTTATTACATTATACGCAATGAGAATGGAAACAAGTAGTTGATCAGAGTTAGCCAGAGTTTCTAATAAACGAGCTTTGTTTGATGATGTACTACTTTTTAAGCTGTCAATATTGTTATTGTCCAATGAAAAGATTGCCACTTCTGAACTTGAAACAAAAGTATTGATAAGAATAAGGAGAATCAGAAGAGCAATCAAAATATAATCAGTATAAGTAAATGCTGATACTGATGTATTTAAAAATAAAAAAAGAATTGAGTCAGAATCCAAGTGTGATGTTGTTAGTTATACAATAAAAAAAGGATGTCTTCAATCCATAATTTGAATTATAGAAAATGACATCCTCTTTAATTTCTTTTTTAGAACGGTAAATCGTCAAATTCTGACGTGTCGCCAGAAGGAGCAGACTGTGTTGGATGCGGCTGGTTATTAGCAGGATAATCATTCGCTGGTTGTTGTGAACCTCCGCTTGACTTTCTTCCTAACATCTCTAGGTTTTCCACGTGTATATCGGTAAAGTATCTTTTATTGCCGCTTTTATCATCATAGGAACGAGTTCTAATTTTCCCTTCAATATAAAGAGGATCACCCTTTTTCACATATTGTTCCACAACTTTTGCTAGACCACCCCAGCAAGAAATGTTGTGCCACTCTGTCTTTTCAGGAACATCAATTCCACTTGAAGTTTTATAACCACGCTCAGTGGTTGCTAATGAAAAACTAGCTACTGCCCTGTCGTTATCAAAATATTTGATTTCAGGATCTTTTCCCACATTTCCTAATAGAATAACTTTGTTTACTGACATAATTTTAAATTTTAGATTAATCAATTGCTTGATTGTGTTTAAAAACAAAAGTAATAAAACTTTTCTAATAAACAATTATTTAATGATTTTAATTACACTCTACTACTTTTGCTCTAAATATCTGTGTATTAGGCGAGAGATGGGATACAGAGATATATTATCTACCTTTAGTTTCACGAAATCTGCAAATAAATTCTCATTTAACTTAGTTGCTTTAACCGTATAAAAGTTGGCGTAGATATGCTGATGAGTAAGTATATGTTTGATTTGCTTTTGATTTGGCTGAATTATTATTTCAGCATTGCCGAATAGAGACGAAAAATAGTGCGATTTCATCAATTCAGTTAAAGTCGTATCTTCATCGGTTTCTATTAATGGAAATTCATACATATTTTTCCATATATCATTTTCATGCCTTTTATTTAAATAAGTAAATCCATTATATTCGATTTGAAAATAATGGAAATATCTACTTCTAACTTTTACTTTCTTACTCTTTACTGGGAGATCCAACTGCATATTCAATTTTCTGCTTATACACAAATGTTCCAAAGGACATGATTCACACAAAGGTTTTGATGGAGTACAATGTAAGGCACCAAACTCCATTATAGCTTGATTATATTTACCAGGATTGGAAACATCTAATAACTGCTGAGCAAGTTTTGAAAATTGTTTTTTACCTATTGAAGAATCGATTGGAGTTTCAATTGCAAATAACCGCGAAAGAACTCTATATACATTACCATCTACAACAGCATAAGGTTTATTATAGGCTATTGATAAAATTGCGGCGGCTGTATATACACCAATACCTCGAATTGATATTATCTCTTTATAAGTTTCGGGCAATATACCATCATGTAATTCTACGACCTCTTTCGCACCTTTGTGGAGATTGCGGGCTCTGGTATAATACCCCAATCCTTGCCAAGCTTTTAAAACTTCTTTTTCCGATGATTCAGCCAAAATTTTTACTGTTGGAAATCTCTCTATAAATCTTAAGTAATAATCTAATCCTTGAGCAACACGAGTTTGCTGTAATATCACTTCGGACACCCATATTTTATAAGAGTCGTTGGTTTCGCGCCATGGCAAATTCCGATTGTTTTTTTCATACCATCCAATGAGACGTTGGTTTAAATCTCTTCGCTTTGATTCACTTAATACATTTGCATCCATAAATTGAGGATAAGAAATTACACACTTAAATTTGATAGTAACACTAAATGAGCACAATAATCGGCTAAATTACGATAATTAATGAAAATTGAAGAGCATTTATTTTCCATCTATTGAAAAAAGCTATATATTTGCAGTCCAAAAAATTAGTAACAATAAACCTTTTTATAAAAATAGAAAAATGACTAAAGCAGACATTGTAAATGAAATTGCGAAAAACACGGGGATTGATAAAGCCTCTGTTTTAGCAACAGTTGAATCTTTTATGGAAGTAGTAAAAGAATCATTATCCGATAATGAGAATGTATACCTTCGTGGATTTGGTAGTTTCATCGTAAAGAAAAGAGCACAAAAAACGGCTCGTAATATATCTAAAAACACCACAATAATAATTCCCGAACACAACATTCCAGCGTTTAAACCTGCAAAAACATTTGCGAGTCAAGTTAAGGAACAAACGAAACGAAAATAAGATATTAGTATAAACAACTTAAGAAATAAATAAATGCCAAGCGGAAAAAAGAGAAAAAGAAGCAAAATGTCAGTGCATAAGAGAAAAAAGAGACTTAGAAAAAACAGACATAAAAAGAAATAGTTTTTTTCTATTTATATTCTTTTAAAGATAAACAAAAAGAACAAACTTAAGAATGGAAATATTACTGAGTTTGTTCTTTCTGCAGTATCCAGTAGGTTATTTCGTGATAAGAAACAAACCGTAAATGAAAGATTAATAAATATAATAATGAAAATTTAAAAACAAAAAATTGTGATAAGCGAACTAGTTGTAGATGTTCAACCAAAAGAGATTTCAATTGCTGTACTCGAAGACAAAAAGTTAGTAGAGTTTCAAAAAGAAGCGCAAGACGAATCTTTTTCGGTAGGTAATGTTTACGTGGGTAGGGTTAAGAAACTTATGCCCGCACTTAACGCTGCATTTGTTGATGTAGGTTACAAAAAAGACGCTTTTCTTCACTATTTAGATTTAGGGATTCAATTTAACTCGTTTTTGAAATTTCAAGAGATTGCTCAAGAAAAAAAGAAGCCCCTCCAACTTCAGAAAATGAGGTTGATGCCAGACATCAAAAAAGATGGTCGCATTAGCGATACACTAAAAGTTGGTCAAGAGTTATTGGTTCAGATAGCCAAAGAACCTATCTCTACAAAAGGACCGCGTTTGACATCAGAAATATCCTTTGCAGGAAGATTTCTTATCCTTATCCCGCTAACCGACAGAGTTTCGGTTTCTCAGAAAATAAAATCGCGGGAAGAACGAGCACGCCTCAGACAACTTCTTCAGAGCATTAAACCTAAAAATTACGGCGTAATTGTACGTACTAACGCCGAAGGAAAACGAGTTGCTGAGCTCGACGCAGAGCTCAAAGTATTAGTAAAACGTTGGGAACTGAATATTGCCAAATTGCCTAAAGCAAAAGCACCTTCCATCATTTATGAGGAAACAGCAAGAACAGTGGCGATTTTAAGAGATATATTCAACCCCTCTTTTGAACAAATACACATCAATAATAAAGATGTGTTTAAGCAGGTTACCGATTATATAAGCTTAATAGCTCCAAATAATAAAAAAGTAGTAAAACTTTACAATGGAGCACAGCCAATCTTTGATAATTTCGGTGTAACCAAACAAATAAAATCGCTCTTTGGTAAAACAGTGACATTTAAAAATGGTGCCTACCTTATTATAGAACATACCGAGGCACTTCATGTTGTTGATGTAAATAGCGGAAATCGAAATAAGTCATCTCTTGGTCAAGAAGACAGTGCCTTTGAAGTGAATGTTGCCGCAGCAGAAGAAATTGCGCGACAATTACGATTAAGAGATATGGGGGGGATAATAGTCATAGATTTTATCGATATGTCACAAGGTGAACATCGTAACCAACTTCTTGCTAAAATGCAAGAGTTTATGGCTAAAGATCGTGCCAGACATAACATACTACCCCTTAGCAAATTTGGCTTAATGCAGATTACTCGCCAACGTGTAAGACCAGAAATGGAAATTGCTACAAGAGAAGATTGTCCTACTTGTTTAGGAAAAGGAAAAATAAAGGCCTCAATATTATTTACAGATACACTTGAAAGCAAGATTGAATATCTCGTAAAAAATTTAGAAGTGAAGAGATTTAGTTTGCACATACATCCCTATGTTGCAGCGTATATACAGCAAGGTTTATTTTCAATGAAACGAAAATGGCGTAAAAAATTTAATACACCCGGTTTGAAAATCATACCCAACCAAGACTTTGGTTTTTTGCAATATGAATTTTACGACACCGACGGAAATGAAATAGACCTGAAAGATAATGTTGAAATGAAATAATATTTTTGTTCCATTTCAAAAAGAAAAAAGAATTATAAAGCCGATTTTTACTATATAGTAGATCGGCTTTATTTTATTACCGAAAGAATGGTTTTAACTAAGAAATAGGTTTTCTTTATGCATTAGAAAAAATAGTGTATCTTTGCTTTACATACTAAGAATAAAATCAAGATGCTCTCACACCTCTTTTTTAGCGTGATAACATTGATAATAATATAGAACTTAAAAGACCTCAAAACATATGTCGATAGTAATAAAGAAAGTTCAAGATAAGGCTTTATTGAAAAAGTTTATCTACTTCAATATAAATCTATACAAAGATTGCAAGCAGTACGTTCCACCATTAATTTACGATGAGTTTGCAACATTGAACCGAGAGAAAAACCCTGCATTTGATCATTGTGAAGCGGAATATTTTCTAGCTTATAGAAATGATGAAATTGTAGGACGTATTGCGGCTATCATAAATCATAAAGCGAATGAAATATGGAAGCAAAAACATGCTAGGTTCGGTTTTGTTGATTTTATAGATGATGCTGAAGTAGCGAGAAAACTCTTTGGAACTGCAGAAAGTTGGGCACGACATAAAGGAATGACTCATATTCATGGGCCTCTTGGATTTACAGATTTAGACCATGAAGGTCTGTTGATTGAAGGCTATGATCGTATATCGACTATGATAACTAGTTACAGCTATCCTTATTATAAGACTCATATCGAAAACATGGGGTATGTCAAAGATCAAGACTGGAATGAATATTTGATCCAAATACCAAAAGAAATACCCGAAAGATTTGATCGTGTAGGAAAAATAGTTCAAAAAAGATTTGGTCTGATTGTAAAACATTTTAGTGATAAAAAAGAAGCACTTGAGTATGCAGATGGAGTATTCAGACTTTTAAATGAAGCGTACAAAAATTTGTATGGTTATGTTGAGCTGAGCGATAGACAAATAGAGTATTACATAAACATGTATATCCCAATGCTTCGGTTAGAGTTTTTCACCGTAATATTGAGACAAGAAGACCATAAACTTGTTGGCTTTGGAATTGGAATACCAAGCTTAGCTACTGCATTACAAAAAGGGAAAGGGAAATTTTTACCTACTGGATGGTTTCATCTTTATCGTGCACTAAAAAGCAACAATAATAAAGTATTAGATCTATTGTTGATAGGGGTTGACCCAGAGTACCAAGGAAAAGGTGTGAATGCTTTAATATTTAATGAATTTATCCTCGCCTCAAAAAAACTTGGTTTTGAAGTAGCTGAGAGCAATCCAGAATTAGAGTTAAACAGTCGCGTTCAATCAATGTGGGACGGGTTAGATGCGGAACAACACAAAAAGCGCAGAGCTTATATCAAAGAGCTTTAGTGTATAAGACAAATTAATTATTAAACAGAAAGGTGTATAAAACAGAAAGTGGAGAATATAGAAAATAAAACAGTAACGATTCAAAAAGGTAATTACCAGGAAGAAAATATTGTAACTTTAGATTGGCAAGAACACATTCGTCGTCGTCCGGGGATGTATATTGGGAAGTTAGGAGATGGAACATCATCAGATGATGGTATATATGTACTTCTTAAGGAAGTATTGGACAACTCTATTGACGAGCACATGATGGGCTATGGTAAAGTTATCGATGTAAAAATTGAAGGCAAGAAAGTCTCGGTACGTGACTACGGACGAGGTGTTCCTCTTGGGAAGGTGAAAGATGTTGCATCTAAAATGAATACGGGTGCTAAATATGACTCAAAAGCTTTTAAAAAGTCGGTAGGATTAAATGGTGTTGGTATCAAAGCCGTTAATGCCTTATCCTCTAATTTCTTCATAGAAAGTTATAGAGAGAAGTTAGCAAAAAACGTAATATTTGAACAAGGTCTGACCATAGATGAATCTGAACTTGAACCATCCACTCAAAGCAATGGAACACTTGTCGAGTTTATTCCAGACGAAACTATTTTTGGAGAATACCATTACAGAGAAGAACACATTGAACCGTTATTAAAGAATTATGTATTCCTTAATACAGGTTTGACAATTACGTTCAATGATAAAAAGTACTTTTCTAAAAATGGTCTTGAGGATTTATTGAATGAAAACTTAACTGATGAAGCCCTCTACCCTATTATACATATTCATGGTGCCGATATTGAGGTAGCCATAACACACACCAATCAATATGGTGAGGAATACTACTCATTTGTGAACGGACAGCACACAACGCAAGGCGGTACACATTTGACTGCATTTAGAGAGGCTGTAGCCCGTGTGATGAGAGAGTTTTACAATAAAAACTTTGAATTCTCTGACATTCGCAGTGGTATGGTAGCTGCTATAAGTATAAAAGTTGAAGAACCTGTATTTGAATCGCAAACTAAAACAAAGTTAGGATCAAAAGAAATAGGCCCAAATGGAGTTACTATCAACAAATTTATAGGAGACTTCCTTAAAAAAGAACTTGATAACTTCTTACATAAGAACCCCCAAACTGCGGAGACATTACAAAAGAAGATTTTAGATTCTGAGAAAGAAAGAAAAGCAATTGC
>CAJDVH010000086.1_pt1 | contig 8934 bp, 9 predicted proteins | sample 7391261 | NCBI WGS metagenome assembly CAJDVH01 (sample SAMEA7055694, study PRJEB34461) | soil metagenome | biome: terrestrial ecosystem; feature: Peninsula; material: soil | place: Antarctica | collected 2016 | reverse complement strand
TGTTCCCATACGATATAATTGATCATTAGTGATTGGAGAACCTTCTTTACTAAACAAAAATGCAGTCACATACATTCTTTCATCCTCAAAGTAAGGAAGCGAACCATGGTATCCTTTTGATTTTTCATCATGTAAAATAAATTCTTTCAAAAAATGAAAAATATATTCAAATATAAATTTGTTAATAGATGGATATCTGATGTTATTAGAATCAACAACGATTATTCCCTTTTCCTCTTTCAATTTAGCTTCAACTGTCCTGAAATGATGCATGAAATCGAGCACATCTGAAAGGTCTGTTTTTTCGTCCTTCAATTGTACTCTTATCGTCAAAAATGCGATTCCAAAAGACCCTAAAATAACATCTGTACTTTGGATTAAAAACCTAGGGCTCGTACTCTTTAATCTAAAATTGAATTCTTCTTTAAATGACTTGGTATATCTGTGAAATCCTTGGTCATTCAATGAGGGAGGAAAAATTTTATCTTCAATATAAGGAAGGAAGTATTGTTCTAAATCCCTTTTACTGACGCCAATTCCTTCGCCATATAAGTCTTTTTCTTTTGAATTATCAGCGAGTTGAAAATAAGTATACCCGTTCGCTTCTAATGCTTGTATTAAGTTTTTCTTTTTATTATCTTTATAACTTATCGGAAGAACAAAAGAGATGTGGGAACTATTAATATCTAATTTTGTAATCAAATCTATTTTTTGCATCAGTATTCTTCCTTTCAGCAGTAAAAGTTCTGATTATAATAATATCGTCATCAATAAAGCTAGTTAGCTTTCATGCTAAAGTTAATTTTAAAAATCAATATTCTGACAGGAATTGCAATCAAAAAATTATCATGATAATTGAAGTTAATCCTTCTATTATTAGTGTAACAGTTTTTAATTAATTTTAATATATGTCTTTTTTATTTATCTTAACATTTAGACTCGAACATTTCTTATTTGGTTAGGTTCAATTCTGTTGCAAAAAAATTCAAAATCTTTTTTTGCTTATTTTTATTTAATTACACAAGCGTTGTGTTGAAATCGACATACCAATCTGCTTCCCAACCCTGCAAGAACAGCAGCGTAAAGGTTCTCATATTGTTTACCTAGCTTCAATTTATTAAAACCATCTCGAATTGCTTTATTTGTTTCAGCGTTATATTTAAACATAATTTATTTAATGAGTTGTTTAAATATATTTAATTCAAATAACAAACGTATATAAAAACCATCGTTAACTAAATAACGATGGTTTTTATGAAGTAATTAACTTTTTATGAAATATTCCAGTTAATCATTTCTGAGTGATTACTCTTTTCAGCAATAATTTTTAGTTCATGTAATGCATCTATAAAATGATTCATTAGTTGTTCCCCACTTGCTTTATTATCTGTATAACTTGAAATATTTACTGAGATTGAGTTTTCTAATATGAAATAAGCTACTCCATGTCCATCTTCAACTACTGGCGCAAACATACGATATTCTGCATTTTCATAAGCCATGCCACTTGTTGAGATAAAGTCATAACGAAGCGCTTGATACCCTGAATCCAAGAAAATTTCAGGCAATTTTTCAATACCTAACTCACCCTTATAAAGATGATACATTTGTTCAAGGCCAAAAAGATGTCTTTCTACACCGTGACCTTGTTGACAATCTCTTATACGACTCGTATGAGCCTCACTCGCCTGTTGCATAAGAAAATAAAGCTTTTCTTCATCATCTTTACCCGCTTCAATCGCTTTAATTAAATTAAGCTTTTCCATACTTGTTGAGCGTGCTGATTCTGTTCTCCCTTCATAAAAATTCGCAACTGAGACAGGTTCATAGACACTTTTAAGTTCTCCAAACGTGCGATATTGTGCAAGTTGTAATGCCATATGAAAGAATGCGTCTGGACTGATTCTCATTTTTTTAATTCGTTCTGCACCAAAGTCAGTAAAGTTATTTGGTAAAAGGTCATATTGAGTTTTTCGTTTAGAATGTTCTTTTTCAATCTGAGATAACTTTTCCAAAATGCTTTCAGACAAATCCCAAGTCATTTTTTCTACTATTATTGCCTGGGAAATAACTCCAACTTCAGATATGTCTGATAAAAGACCTTGACTGATATGTTTTATCACTGGGGCTACAGATGTACCATCTATAGCTGAATGCTCCATGTTAAATCCTAATGAACCATTTTTAGTAATAATTATTTGCATCGTTTTATCAAAATATTTGTTATTTCCATTTAACATTAAATTTCTAATTGCCATTTCTTGGTTGTCACTTTCTTCATCAATTGAAAGAACAACAAGTGCATCTGCAATAGCTTGCAATGTAGCTGTGTTCTGTGAGGATTTACTTAATTTTGTATAAACTTTTGCAGCTTCATCTCGTTCCGCCGTTGTGAAGATACCTACATTTACACCTTCTGATGACTCGTTTGAAACGACTGCCTCTATTGCATCTGAAATAGAATCACTATGGTAAATAACCCCTTCATTATTAGTGACAGGTACTTTGTATACATTATTTTTATATAACAAAACAACATGATTGTTCTGTTTGTTAAAATCAGCAACATAAAATGAATCGCTATTTAATTTTGGTATGCGAACGGATTTAAAAAGTTTATTCAATTGACTCATATCTGGTAAATAATTTTCTTTAACACATTTATCTTCTTGTTGATCAATCACCTTATGATATAACTGTGCGATAAGATAGCTAACTTCGCCCGCAGTTTTAATCATTGATTGACCAGCTTTACTCAAGTCTTCTTTTAGTAAAACGTTAAAGTTCATACTGATTGGTAATGATTCTCGGTGAGTTAAATAAGACTCTTCCCAAAAAGGCGTTAACCAGCTTCCTTCTTGATTTTGATCCCATTCATTTAATTTACTTTGAAGTTTTTCAGCAATACCGTTTTCTTTAAAAAATTCATTCGTAACAGTTAATGTTTTTTGCAATTGCTGCTGATCTACTAAAGGTAAAATCCATTCAATTAATTTAGCTTTTGTACTACTTAGTGATGGAACAGGCAACTTTGGTAAAGTTAAGTTATCTTGAGATACATATTTTCTATTAATAATCATCTTCCTCTCTCTTTAAAAAGAAAACTTCTTTTATTTTTTCCAGGTAAAATTATTTTCTTGTGTGTTTCTACAAGAAATTCATTCGTTCTCATATATTTTCGCGATAAAAAAACGTCATAATAACTGACGTTGTTAGGTGAGTATTAAGATATTTAATTTAATCTATTTTCTTACAGAATGCTTGAGCGAACTAACAATTAAATTTGAGGGTAGTGGAATCGGAGTTTAACTTGAGGTAATAAGCATAGTTACTTCTCCTTGTATATGTAAGGTAAGTCATACTTATCTATTTCACATCTTTATAAACACTTTTTCCAATAAAATACTAGCAAATAATTCATAGCTCATGGATTATACTACATTTTTCATCTATTTGCACGCTTAAAATATTTTTTATCAACTTTAAATGACATTTTTACTTGTAAAACACTTCAATCATGCAAGAAGTTTTCTTTTTAGATATACTTATAAGATATTGATTAACAAGGAGAATGATTAATGACATACATTTTACAAGTAGACTTTAAAATGGACGGACCATTTGGCAAGGAAATGACTCATGTCTTTACCGATTTAGCAAAAAGTATTAATGCCGAACCTGGTTTTATTTGGAAAATATGGACAGAAAACCAAGAAACAAATGAAGCTGGTGGGATTTATAATTTTGAAACAAAAGAAACAGCACAAAAATATTTAGATATGCACACTCAGCGATTAACTGAGTCTGGAATCACTGATATTAGAGCAAAAATATTTTCTGTTAATGGTGAACTTACTGGCATAAATAATGGACCTGTAAAATAGTTACAGATAAATAACATACATTGAACATATCTAAATAGACCGATTCTTGTATGTGAGGAGGAAGTAATGAATAAGGCATGGATTTATGTTTTTTTAACGAGTTTATTTGAATTAATTTGGCTTTTTGGTTTTAATGTCGCGAGTGAATGGTGGCATTGGATTTTTATTTTGATTTTCATTTATTTTGATTTGCAATTTTTAGCTAAAGCGTGTGAAGGTCTTCCAACCGGTACCGTATATGCTATCTTTGCTGCAGCTGGGACAATCGGGACACTCTTTATGGATGCTTTTTTATTTGATGTAGAAATTACTTCTCATAAATTATTTTTCATTGGAGTTGTTCTAATTGGCGTTATCGGACTTAATTTGTCTGATCATAAACCAAAGCAGAGGGAGGCTGTTAAATAATGGGCTGGTTTCTTGTATTTCTAGCAACGGTATCTGAAATGGTTGGGGTTTATGGTTTAAATATTTATAATCGTAACCGTAATCTATTGACTTGGCTTGTTTATTACGGTGGACTTGCTGCTTCTTTTGGCTTTTTATATTTTTCATTTTATTATTTACCTGTTAGTATTGCATACGCTGTTTTTATCGGCTTTGGAACAGCAGGTGCTGTGCTTATGAATATGATTTTTTTCGGTGAATCAAAAAATGTTTTTAGAGTATTAAGTTTAGTAGCTATTATCGTCGGTGTAACAGGATTAAAAGCAATTTCATAATTCGATACATAAAAAACTAGGAAAAATTTTTAATAATTTTTCCTAGTTTCTTTCATTACAGTGCACTAACCGATGCTCCATCAACTAACAAAGCTTGACCCGTCACATAAGTGTTTGCACCTGACGCTAAGAATACAGCTATTTTAGCAAATTCAGCAGGTAAACCTAATCGACCAATTGGTATATTTTCACTCATATTTTCTACAACTTCTTCGACTGTTTTTCCTGTTTTTTCTGCTGTTGCTTTACTTAGTTCTAATGTTCGATCCGTTTTAATTTTTCCAGGCCCAATTGTGTTTATCAATATATTATCTTTAGCAAATTCCTTCGCTAAACTCTTAGTTAATCCATGTACTCCAGGTCTCATAACATTTGAAAGGATTAAATTATCAATACTTGCCTTGATTGAAGATGACGTTATATTGATAATTCGACCACTTCCAGATTCGATCATAAGTGGAATAACTGCTTTAGTCATTCTCACCACACTAAGTAAGTTTTGTTCAAACGCATGATACCAATCTTCTTCTTCAACATCTAAAAAACCTCCAGGTGGTGGTCCTCCTGCATTATTAATTAAGACATCTATTTTCCCATGAGCTTTTTTTATTTCTTCAACGACTTGGTTGATATCATTTCCATTTTTTAAATCTCCGACTTTATAATTCACATGACTATTTTCTGTTTCTTTAATGATTTCTTCTGTTGTTTCTTTTAAATTTAATTCCGTTCGGCTCATTAAATAAACGATGGCATTCTCTCTGGCAAATTCTGTTGCAATAGCTTTTCCAATGCCTTTACTTGCCCCTGTTATTAAAACAACTTTTTTTGCTAAATTTAAATCCATTTAAAAACCTCCTATATTAAGTAATGCTAACTTTTATATTATCACAATTAAATAGGTAAAATTAGATTTTTCTTTAAAACAATTTCTCTATCTTTAAATAAACGAGTAAATATTGACATATATTTATCATTGTGAGATAATGATAGAGTTGAATATATGAGTGACCAATAAGTTCTGGCATTCTACAATATGTTTTTGAAACACTTATTCACACTGGCGCGATTTAAGGATCGCAAGGACGTAAAAGAAGGTTGGGTTTACGTTGCTTAAGTAGAAACACCCAGTGGAAGTATGACCGCGGTTAAGCGAAATTTAACATTCGTCGATCTAACGAAGTAAATTTCCCACCTAAATTATTGCAACACATAATTAGGATATAAAATAAAACTTATTCGTTACTTAAAGCCAACAAATATAAGGGATGCTCTTTCATTAGAGTATCCCTTTTCCAATATTAAAAATAAAGGAGTTATTAAACATGAATAACTTATTAGTCGGAACAATTACAATTGCGACAGTCATGAGAGAAATCGAAACAGGTTATGTATTAGATATCGATGATAGTGACGTTTTATTACATTATAATGATATGAATGAAGATGAAAAATTCACAGAAGAAGATGAGATAGAAGTTTTTTTATATAACGATAAAAATGAACAAATTGTTGCTACAACAATACTTCCCACGATTGACCGTGAGAGATTTGGCTGGGCTGAAGTCATTAATGTTATCCCAAAATTAGGTGTTTTCGTTGATATCGGAACAACTAAAGAGATTTTAGTCTCTGTTGATGACTTACCTATTTATACAGAAGTTTGGCCACAAGAAAACGATTTTTTATATGTCTCACTTGGAGAAGATCGCCGTGGACGTCTATTAGCTATTCCAGCAAAAGAGTTTGATGTAGAGCCAATTTTTGAACCGGCTGAAGACATTGACTTAAATAGCCCTATTGTTGGAACAATTTATTATACGAATCGAGAAGGTGCTGCCTTTTTAACAAATGAAAACATCAGAGGTTTCATTCATCATACAGAACGTTTCGAGGAACCTAGGTTAGGTGAATTAATTAAAGGTCGTGTCATTGAAGTTAAAGAAGATGGTACAGTTAATGCTTCTCTTCTTCCTTTAAAAGAAGAAAGAATTGATTCAGACTCTGAAATTATTTTAGCTTACTTAAATAATAATAATGGAACAATGCCATATAATGATAAAAGTAATCCTGATGATATTAGAGATACATTTGGTATGAGTAAATCAGCTTTTAAAAGAGCTTTAGGGAAATTGATGCGTGAAAGATTAGTTAATCAAAATAAAACCGGTACTTTCATAGTAAAATAAAAAAACATGTAGAGAATATTCTCTACATGTTTTTTATGCTTTTGCGTCTACTTGAGCATATGCATCAAGTACAGATGTAACAAGTGCACTTACCGCACCTGCGAATAGGAAAGCAATTCCCCATCCACCTAAGCCTGCACCCATAATAACTATCTTATCAATAATAGTAGCAAATAAGAGTAAGATTAGTCCTGCTGCAAATGAAAGTAGGGCTGGAAAATATCCAATATACTTTGTCTTAGGTGTTGCCTTAATTAAAATAATACTAAGAATAAGCATTGCTGGTACTAAGACGGCACCAATTGTTAATACTGATTGAATCATTCTCGTCACCTCATATAAATATTAAGTCGAAAGTATTCTTATCTTCATCTATAATACATTTGAATATAGTGAATGTCAATAAGATTGATATTTAGCTATTTTTAAACTTAGTTACTAAATCACCTAACTTTTCAATTTTCACAGTGACTTGATCAGTTGAGGTTAAATATTTTCTTTCTTCCATTGGCTGTCCTATAATAACTCCTTCTGGTGTACCAGTGATAATAAGATCGCCCGGCTTTAATGTCATATGTTTTGAAATATAACTAATTAATTCTGCTACAGAAAATATCATATCTGCAGTGTTTGAATCTTGTACTAATTTTCCATTTAATTCTGTTTGGATTTTTAAGTTATTTGGATCATTAATTTCATCTTTTGTTACAATGTATGGACCAATTGGAAGAAAGCCATCACTTGTTTTTCCTAACATCCATTGACCTGTTCTTTTTTGTAGGTCACGAGAGTTCTGCTTCATAATCAACACGCTCAGTTACTTCGGGTAATGTAACTGTTGCTTGATGAGCGCTTAATGCATTATTATACTTATTAAATAATATTGGATACTGTGGATATTCTGCCTTTATTTCATCTGCATGTTTTTTATAATTTAAACCTACACAAATAATTTTTTCTGGGGCAGTAAGTGCTGGAGCATATTTTAGGTCTTCTGTGATATAATCCGCTGAATTACTTTTTTTAATAAGTTCATTGAGTTTTGTTAATTCAGATTCCCCTTTATTGATTACATCGTGAATTGTCATTAAATCAACTGGTAGTATACCTTCATTTAGTTTAATGCCAAGTTTTTCTGTTTCATTTTGATAATATGATACTAACTTCATCTTGATCCCTCCCATTGATATTATGTTTATCTTAACAATAAATTTACTTTTTATCATCTTTCATTTGTTTCCTTGATGCAAAATTATTGCATAACTGTAGCCTTGTTTAAGCAAGTGAATATCGTTGCTCTAGACTCAGACGATAACTTGCTGTTAAACTAATTATAGAGAAATAGAAGGTGGAGATAATCTTGAAAGATCATACAAATAAAATTTACCAAGCGACTTGGATTGGCATCTTTGCGAATTTGTTTTTAACAATTATTAAAGGGCTTGGTGGTTTCTTATCTGGTAGTAAAGCACTAATTGCTGATGCGCTTCATTCCGCTTCAGACATTGTGAGTTCTGTTGTTATTTTATTTGCTGTTCGCATATCAAATAAACCTCCCGATAAAGAACATCCTTATGGACATGGTAAAGCTGAAAATATAGCTTCAATTATCGTTGCACTTCTATTAATTGTTGTAGGTATTGAAATTAGTATCTCTTCTATCAAAATTTTATTTGGTCAAAATCCACTTGCTCCTACACAAGTAGCTCTATATATTATTATTTTTTCTATTATTTTAAAAGAAATTTTATTCCAATATAAAATGCGCCTCGGAAAAAAATATAAGAGTACCGCTTTAATCAGTGATGCTTGGCACCATAGATCTGATTCACTTTCTTCACTTGCTGCATTGATTGGTGTTGGTGGGGCAATTTTAGGTGAAAAGTTTGAATTACCACTGCTAATTTATGGAGACGCGGTTGCTGGAGTTGTTGTATCAATAATAGTTATTAAAGTAGGATATGATTTAGCAAAAGAATCCTCTCTTGTCGTTTTAGAAAAAGTCTTAAGCGATGAAGATATAAGTAAATATCGCAAAACGCTTCTTTCAATTGAAGGCATTAACCATATCGATGAACTTCTAGCAAGAACGCATGGTAGTTATGTTATTATTGATTTAAAAATTAGTGTCGACTCTAA
>CAJDVH010000062.1_pt1 | contig 9186 bp, 10 predicted proteins | sample 7391261 | NCBI WGS metagenome assembly CAJDVH01 (sample SAMEA7055694, study PRJEB34461) | soil metagenome | biome: terrestrial ecosystem; feature: Peninsula; material: soil | place: Antarctica | collected 2016 | reverse complement strand
ATATTTTGAATTACTTTAGGTGTAATCATTTTTGGTTGTTTATTAGGAATAATATCTTTTAATGCTTCTGTTGCAAGTTCTGTATTAATATCTTCATTTACAAGGGATGAGTATGCAACAACTCTTACTAAAGCACCTTCTAGTTCACGTATATTTGTATCAATTTGATTGGCAATATAATGCATTACTTCATTAGAAATATCAGTTAAACCTTCTGCCTTAGCTTTTTTAGAAAGAATTGCTATACGAGTTTCTAAATCAGGCGGAGATATATCGGTAATTAATCCCCATTCAAACCTTGATCTTAAACGTTCTTCTAAAGTAGGAATTTCTTTAGGTGGTCGATCACTAGAAATAATTATTTGTTTATTTTCTTCATGGAGTGTATTAAAGGTATGGAAAAATTCTTCTTGAGTTTGTTCTTTTCCAGCTAAAAACTGGATGTCATCAACGAGTAGAATATCAACATTTCTATACTTATTTCGAAAATTTTCAGCTTTATTTTCCATAATAGAATTAATAAATTCATTTGTAAATTTTTCAGAAGATAAATACATAACATTTTTATCTGGATGATGTTCTAAGACATAGTGTCCAATAGCATGCATTAAATGTGTTTTACCTAGCCCAACGCCTCCATAAATAAATAAAGGGTTATATGATTTAGCAGGAGCTTCAGCTACAGCTAACGATGCTGCGTGAGCAAACCGATTTGTCGATCCAACTACAAATGTATCAAAAGTATATTTAGGATTAAGCATATTAATAATTGAATTATCAGGTTTTTTTATTTGATTTAAATTCATTTTATCTGATTTTATATTATCTACTTGATCATCAGGAATAATAAATTTCACTTGTAGTTTAGATCCAGTAACTTCATATAGTAAAGAATTAATAACTTGTGTATAACGTTGATCTAGCCAATTTTTTGTAAACTCATTAGGAACAGATACGAAAAACATATCATCTTGCAAGTCTCGTGCTTCTGTATGTTTTAACCACGTTTCGAAACTAGGTTTACTTATTTTTTCTTTCATTTTATTTAATATATCGTTCCAAAGTTCATTAATATTATTCAAAACAGAGCACCTCTCTACTTAATTAGATTAAAAAAGCCTTTCTTAACTTATCTCACTAAATAAATGAGTAAAGAAGTGTGAGATGATAGAAAGGTTAATTAGATTTTATTTAAAAGTAACTTATACATAATAATACATATATCTATTTAAATTCAAGTTATTAACATAATTAACATATATATAAAAGATAAATTAACAACAACTGAAAGTTCTTAACAGATTATCCACAGGTTGGGGATAATTATTAAAAATAATTTACTATCCACAAGCAGAGTATAATAATAATAACAAAATAATGTCGATATAGCAATATTTAAAGTAATTATTAGCTTTATTAACAAGACCTGTATAAAAATAGTTAACATGTGGGGAAGTTGTGGTTAAAGTTGTCAACAAGATAGAAAAAAGTAAAAAAAATAAAATGTAAAGTGAATAGAATATAATTAAATTGTTAATAAGTTTTAAGATAATAATTTCTCTTAAAATAAAGAAAGATGTAAAAGATGTAAGAGAGAATATAAAAAGAATTAGTAGATTGTTGACTAAGAGGTTTTGTTTACGTATAATAAAAAATACAGTTTAATTATAAAAGGAACGTTGTATAGTGTTTGATTTTTACAAACAATTGTTGTATAAACGTTAAAGTACGTTTCTATATAGTTAAGTCATATTAGGAGGTGCGTAATAATGAAAAGAACATTCCAACCAAATAACCGTAAGCGTAAAAAAGAGCATGGTTTTCGCGCAAGAATGAGCACGAAAAACGGTCGTAAAGTTTTAGCACGTCGTCGTCAAAAAGGTCGTAAAGTATTATCTGCATAAGCCACTGAATTATGTCAGTGGTTTTTTTTAAGTTTTTTTTAATTAAAAAAATCAAATACGCTAAGTTAAAAGGTGATAAGAGTGAAAAAAGCTTATCGTATTAAAAACAATAAAGAATTCCAAGCTATTTTTAATGCGGGTAAATCTTTTGCTAATCGTGAATTAGTGATTTACTATGTAAAAAAACCAAATCAAAATCATTTTAGAGTTGGTTTGTCTGTTGGAAAAAAAATAGGTAATGCAGTAATGAGAAATAAAATTAAACGGTATTTAAGAGAATCCTTCATATCATTAGAAGACGATATTATTTCGGAACTCGATCTTGTTATTATTGCCCGAAATCCAACAGCTCATATGAATTATCATCAAATAAAAAAAAGTTTAACACATTTATTACATAAAGAGCGTTTATTTAAAGCTAGAAGAAGGTAGAAGCTTTATGTAAGGAGGAAATAATTTTGCGTAAAAAATATCTAGTGATTATAAGTATGATTGGTCTTGTTTTACTTTTATCAGGATGTACAGAAATCAATGTACCAATAGATTCTGAAAGTACAGGTTTTTGGAATAAGTATTTTGTCTATCCTATGTCATGGTTGATTACTTACTTTTCTAACTTATTTAATTCAAGTTATGGTTTAGCAATCGTAGTTGTAACTATAATTATTCGTTTAATTTTAGTTCCATTGAACGTCAAACAAATTAAAAGCTCACAAGGTATGCAAGAAATTCAACCTGAAATCAAAAAATTACAAGAAAAATATTCATCTAAAGATGCAGCAACACAAGAAAAACTTCAAAAAGAAACAATGGCTCTGTTTCAAGAACATGGTGTTAATCCTTTAGCAGGATGTTTACCTATTTTTGTACAAATGCCTGTATTAATTGCAATGTATCATGCAATCATGAGAACTGAAGCGATAAAATCAGGAAGTTTCTTATGGTTTGAGTTAGGTTCTACAGACCCTATCTTACCTTTACTTGCAGGGGGAGCAACATTTGTACAACAAAAATTAATGATGTCAGGTAGTCCATCAGCAGACAATCCACAGATGAAAATGATGTTATACCTGATGCCAATTATGATCACTGTCTTTGCATTCTTCTTCCCAGCAGCATTAGCTTTATATTGGGTAGTTGGTAATATATTTATGGTTATTCAAACTATATTTATTCGTAAACCAATGATGAAAAAAGCACAGGCAGGGGGAGACAAAAAGTGAGAGAAGCAACAGCAAGTGGTGAAACTGTCGAAGAAGCAATAGAATCTGCTTTAGCTCAACTCAATTTATCAAAAGAACAAGTAGAAATTACTGTAATTGATGAAGGAAAAAAAGGATTTTTAGGAATATTTGGTGCATCACGTGCTATTGTCAAAGCGACAGAAGTCCAAAACAATATTGAAAAAGCAGAACAATTTATTAAAGATATGACAAAGAATATGAATATAGAGACAGAAGTAGAAACAATTGTTTCAGATAATCATGTTACTTTTAACTTAAGTGGTGAAAAAATAGCTATTTTAATAGGCAAACGAGGTCAAACACTTAATGCAATTCAATATTTAGTTCAACTTGTCATTAATAAAGATAGTAAACAATATTATTCAGTGACTGTCGATGCAGAAGGATATCGAAATAGAAGAAAAGAAACTTTAGAATCTCTTGCTTTAAAAATGGCAGATAAGTCAAAACGAATGAATAGGAAAGTTGCTTTAGAACCAATGCCAGCTTTTGAAAGAAAGATTATTCATAATGTTTTACAAAACGAATCAGACGTACAAACGTATTCAGATGGGAACGATCCCCATCGTCATATTGTAATTAAACCTTGAAACTAGAAAAGCCTTGGAGACTCCAAGGCTTTTTTATTGGTATAAAATAAAAATAATATGATATGATTAATTGTCAATTAAGTCGTTAGATATTATATTTGAGGTGATTAAATGAAAACTGATACAATAGCTGCAATTTCGACAGCAGTTGGAGAAGGTGCAATAGGTATAGTACGTTTAAGCGGACCAGAAGCAATAGAAATAAGTAATAAATTATTTAAGGGAAATAATTTACATGAAGTATCTTCTCATACAATTCATTATGGGCATATTGTAGATCCAGTGACAAATGAGAAATTAGATGAAGTTATGACATCAGTTTTAAAAGAACCAAAAACATTTACAAAAGAGAATATTGTTGAAATAAATTGTCATGGTGGGGTAGTTGCTGTAAATCGTGTTTTAAATATTGTATTAAAAAATGGTGCAAGATTAGCTGAACCTGGAGAATTTACCAAGCGTGCTTTTTTAAACGGTAGAATTGATTTATCACAAGCAGAAGCAGTAATGGATTTGATTCAAGCCCAAACTGATAAAGCAATGAGTGTAGCGATGACTCAACTAGATGGTAGACTATCTACGCTAATTCAATCCTTGCGTCAAATGTTATTAGAAACAATTGCACAAGTTGAAGTGACGATTGATTATCCTGAATATGACGATGTTGAGGAATTGTCACATAAAATGATGCGTGAGAAAACACATGAAGTGCTTCGTGAAATCGAAAACTTATTAGCAGTAGCTAATCAAGGTAAAATATTAAGAGAAGGTATTCAAACTGCGATTGTAGGAAGACCTAACGTAGGTAAATCATCACTTATGAATATGCTTGTCCAAGAGGAAAAAGCAATTGTTACTGATATTCCAGGTACAACAAGAGATATGATTGAAGAACATGTTAATGTAAGAGGCATTCCACTAACATTAATTGATACTGCTGGAATAAGAGAAACAGAAGACCAAGTTGAAAAAATTGGTGTAGGCCGTTCGCGCGCAGTCTTACAAACAGCAGATTTAATCTTGGTCATGTTAAATAATAATGAAGAATTGACAGAAGAAGATAAGGAAATTTTAAAGGCTGTTCAATCTTTAGATTATATTGTCTTGATTAATAAAGTAGACTTAGAATCAAAAATTAATTTGGATGAAGTAAAATCATTAATATCCGATAATAAAATTATTGAAATGTCGTTAACACAAGATAAAGGCATCAATGATTTAGAACAAACTTTAGTAGATAAGTTCTTTGAAGGAGATTTATCTCCTAAAGATATGACATATGTTTCAAATGCACGTCACATTGATTTATTAGAACAATCTAAATCGGCATTAGAAGATGCATTAAATGGTCTTGAATTAGCAATGCCAATCGATATTATTCAAATTGATATTACACGTACTTGGGAATATTTAGGAGAAATAATTGGTGATACTGCAAGTGAAGGGTTAATTGATCAATTATTTTCACAGTTTTGTTTAGGAAAATAAGAAGGGGTGAAGGAAATGGTTTATAACGCAGGACATTATGATGTAATAGTAGTTGGGGCAGGACATGCAGGATGTGAAGCTGGTATTGCATCAGCTAAATTAGGTGCTAAAACTTTAATGGTCACTCTTAATTTGGATATGGTGGCCTTTATGCCATGTAATCCATCATTAGGTGGACCAGCCAAAGGTATTGTAATTAGAGAAATTGATGCTTTGGGTGGAGTTATGGGTAAAGTAATAGATAAGACGCATATTCAAATGCGTATGTTAAATACAGCAAAAGGACCTGCTGTGAGAGCTTTGAGAGCACAAGCAGATAAACCGCTTTATATTCAAGAAATGAAAGATATTCTTGAAAATCAAGAAAATTTAACATTAAAACAAGCAATGGTAAATGAATTAATTATCGAAGATGGTGTTTGTAAAGGAATATTAACAGAAACAAATGCTGCATATTACGCTGATTCAGTAGTTATTACTACAGGAACATTTATGCGTGGAAAAGTTTTAATTGGAGATTTAGAATATGAAAGTGGTCCGAATAATCAGCGTGTATCAATCAAATTATCAGAGAATCTGGAGGAACTAGGCTTTGATTTAACAAGATATAAAACTGGTACACCACCAAGAGTAAATAGTAAGACAATTGATTATAGTAAAGCTGAAATTCAACCAGGTGATGAAAAACCACAAGGATTTTCTTATGAGACTACTGAATTTATAACAGATCAAATACCATGTTGGCTAACTCATACAAATCAAAGCACGCATGATGTTATCAATGAGAATTTAACAAAATCTGCTATGTATTCGGGCATGATTAAAGGAACAGGACCTAGATATTGTCCATCTATTGAAGATAAGATTGTAAGATTTAATGATAAATCACGCCATCAAATATTTTTAGAACCAGAAGGTCGTAAAACCGAAGAAGTATATGTTCAAGGGTTGTCAACGTCTTTACCAGAATATATACAAGAAGATATGTTAAAATCAATTGCAGGTTTAGAAAATGCAGAAATGATGCGACCAGGCTATGCTATTGAATATGATGCAGTAGAATCAACACAATTATTTCCGACATTAGAAACAAAAAAAATACCTGGTTTATATACTGCAGGACAAATTAATGGAACATCAGGGTATGAAGAAGCGGCAGGGCAAGGTATTATTGCAGGAATCAATGCTGGATTAAAGGCTCTGGGGAAAGAACCATTTATCTTAGATCGTTCACAAGCATATATTGGTGTATTAATTGATGACTTAGTCACTAAAGGAACAAGAGAACCATACCGTTTACTTACTTCACGTGCTGAACATCGCTTATTACTTAGACACGATAATGCTGATATTAGATTAACAGAGTTAGGTTATAAATTAGGGTTAATTGATGAAGAACGCTTTAAATCTTTTGAACGAAAAATAGAACAAGTTGAATTAGAGAAGAAACGTCTTCACAAATTAATTATTAAGATAGATGATTATGTACAACAAACATTAGTAGAAGCAAATTCAACACCTCTAAAAGACGCGATTAGAGCGTTAGATTTATTAAAACGTCCCGAAATATCATATGAAACAATTGAAAAAATAACACAAGATGTACAGGATTTACCTGAAGATGTAAAAGAACAAGTAGAAATCCAATTAAAGTATGAAGGATATATTAAAAAAGCATCAGATCAAGTGCAGCGAATGTTGAATATGGAAAACAAGAAAATACCAGAAAACATCGATTATGATGCCATAAGTGGTTTAGCAGGGGAAGCAAAAGAAAAGCTTAAAAATATTCAACCACTTTCAATTGGGCAAGCATCCCGTATCTCAGGAGTGAACCCTGCAGATGTATCTATATTGCTTATTTATATAGAGCAGGGAAAATTTGAAAGAGTTAAATAATTATTTTTAAGGAGCTTAATAGATGAATATTGAAGAATTTATAAAAGAATTGAAAGCACAGAATATTGAAATAAATGAATATCAACTTAATCAATTCGATAAATACTATAATTTACTAGTTGAGTGGAATAAAAAAATGAATTTAACAGCAATAACAGAAAAAGAAGATGTTTACTTAAAACATTTTTTTGATTCAATATCATCAAGTTTCCATTTCGACTTTACACAAATTGAATCAGTTTGTGATGTAGGTGCAGGAGCGGGCTTTCCAAGTATTCCTTTAAAAATATGCTATCCGCATTTAAAGATAACAATCGTAGACTCACTGAATAAGCGAATTACTTTTTTAGAAAACTTAGCAAAGGAATTAAAGTTAGAAAATGTAAATTTTGTGCATGCACGTGCTGAAGACTTTGGGCAAAATAAAGCGCATAGAGAAACCTACGATTTGGTCACGGCTAGAGCTGTTGCAAGAACTAATGTTTTATCAGAATATTGTTTACCACTATGTAAAATAAAAGGTCATTTTATAGCTATGAAAGGCGCTTTAGCAAGTGAAGAATTACAAGAGGCAAACAAAGCAATTACAATACTTGGTGGAGAATTAAAAGAAGAGTTGACGTTTAATTTACCACATGAAAATAGTGAGCGTTCGATTATCATTATAGAAAAAACAAAAAAAACACCTAAAAAATACCCAAGAAAACCAGGAACACCTAAAAATTAAAATCACATAAAGCAACTTCAAAAACCATACTATTTATTATTAAATATGATAAGATAAAAGAAGCATAATAAATAGTATGGTTTTTCAGTACATTAAAAATAAAATGTTTCACGTGAAACATTTTATAACTTAACAAAAGGTGATGATAGTATGTTGAACTCTTTGAATCGGCTTTTTTTAGGCGAAAGTAAGGAAGATAAACAGTCGATTGAACAGTTTAATGAAGATGAAGTCGTTCAATTAGAAGTTGAAAAAATAATACCTAACCAATTTCAACCTAGAACGATCTTTGATGATAGTAAAATTAGTGAATTAGCACAAACATTAAAGACTCATGGAATTATCCAACCAATTGTAGTTCGGAATTTAGAAGATAATAAATATGAAGTTATTGCAGGAGAAAGGCGTTTAAGAGCCGCTAAGTCTCTAGAATGGGATAGGATACCGGCGATCATTCGTAATTTAACTGATACAGAAACTGCATCGGTAGCATTGATAGAAAATATTCAAAGAGAACAACTAACGGCAATTGAAGAGGCGTCAGCATATGTCCAGTTATTAGAATTACATGGACTTACACAAGAAGCATTAGCCCAAAGATTAGGAAAAAGTCAGTCGACAGTTGCGAATCGAATTCGTTTATTAAAATTATCACAAGACGTACAAAAGATTAGGGAAAAGTCAGTCAACAGTTGCGAATCGAATTCGTTTATTAAAATTATCACAAGACGTACAAGTAGCTTTATTAAATAAAGAGATAACTGAAAGACATGGTCGCTCGTTGTTGAAGTTAGACGATGAACTACAAAGTGTATATTTAAAAAGAATTATTGATGAGGATTTAAATGTTAAAGAATTAGAAGAATTAATTAATTCTTCTAATTTAAAAGAACAACCGAAAAAGAAAAAGAAAAAGAAGAAAGCTAAAATTATTAGTAAAGATGTTCGTATAGCAACTAATACCATTAAAAAGTCTTTAAAAATGATAACTAATACAGGAATAGAAGTTGAATCAGAAGAAGAAGAACTTGATGATTATTATCAAGTGACAATTCGTATAAAAAAATAAAACCAAATGAATATTTATAGGGCAGGTGTAATGATGGGAAAAATAATAGCTGTAGCTAACCAAAAAGGTGGCGTTGGTAAAACAACTTCTACAGTCAATCTAGGAGCGAGTTTAGCTACTCTGGGTAAGAAAGTTCTTTTAATTGATATAGACCCTCAAGGTAATGCGACAAGTGGTGTAGGTGTCAACAAAGGAGATCTTAATCAATGTGTCTATAATATCCTAGTTGAGGACTATAATGTAGATCAAGTATGTGTGACAACGG
>CAJDVH010000165.1_pt1 | contig 9325 bp, 9 predicted proteins | sample 7391261 | NCBI WGS metagenome assembly CAJDVH01 (sample SAMEA7055694, study PRJEB34461) | soil metagenome | biome: terrestrial ecosystem; feature: Peninsula; material: soil | place: Antarctica | collected 2016 | reverse complement strand
AGAGAGAGACATACGAGTTTGAGGATTACGATAATTCTCATCTAGATACCCGAGATGTGTTAGTTTTTTAAAATCTTCTTTTTCAGGTGGTAAATGAAAGTAATAATTATCAACTTTCACTAATAAAATTGAATGTTGATTACTATTTTTTGGATTATTTGAAAAGTGTAACCCAACCTTATGCGCTTTTTTTTCATGAAGTAATTTATGAAGTGCTATTTTTTTAATAGTATATAAATGTTGAGGTTTTGTAGCCGCTTTGGCATGCCTATTAATACAAAAAATTGCTTGTGCCAATTGATTTATCAATTTATTTTCTGCCATTCAATATTAAGCTCCTTTCTCAAGTACATCTATTTACTTTACATGAACACATGATAATATTCAATTAAGATAACTTAATTCTAAGCAAAAAAAACAATCAAAGCTCAGTATAATTAAAAATATTTAGTAAAATATTTATAAATAGTTGTAAATATTTAATAAACACTTAAACTAAAAGTAAGAATCAAAGTTTATTAATTAGTAAAATAAGTTAAAATTTAAAATAATAAAAGGAGAAATGGATATGAGTTGGGATCACGTAATTAAAAATGGAAATATTGTCATGGATGATACGATAGAAAAAGGTAATATTTATATAAAAGATGGCTTAATCCAAGCAATTTCTAATCAAGAGTTACCTGGTAAAGTGGAATTAGAAACTGATGCAACTGGAAAATATGTATTGCCAGGATTGATAGATACTCATATTCATTCACGCGATGGAGGAGCAACTTATAAAGAAGACTTTTCTTACTCAACTACAGCAGCTGCTGTAGGAGGTATAACAACTGTTTTTGAAATGCCGAATACAAACCCATCTGTTAACACACGTGAAAACTTCTTAAAGCAAAAAGAAAATTTAGAAAGTAAAGCAAATATAGATTTTGGATTGTGGGGAATTAGTTTAGGAGATTTAAATAAAGATAATATTCAAGAGTTACATGATTCAGGTGTGATAGGCATTAAATACTTTTGGGGTTATGCAGTTGATAAAGAAAACTTCCAACTAGTTTATAATTATGATCCAAGCCTAAAAAATGTTATGCCTCCATGTGATGATGGTGAAGTATATGAAATATTTAAATCAGTAGCTAAAACAGGAAATGTATTAGCAATTCACGCTGAAAACAGTGATTTAATGCATCGGTTAGCACAAAATATAACAGATGAAAAAGGTGATGATTATGATTTATTTTTATCATCACGACCACAGCTTGCTGAAGTGTTAACGGTTCAAACTGCGATTGAATTTACACGAGATTTAGGAACTCGCTTACATATCCTACACGTTACAACAAAGCGTTCAGTGGAATTAATTCGCCAAGCTCAAAAAGAAGGATTGCCAGTAACTGCTGAAACTTGTCCACACTATTTATTTTTAACAAATGAAAGTTATCAAGAAATTGGGCCTGTAATGAAAGTATTTCCATTGGTTAAAGAAAAAGAAGATCAAGATGAAATCTGGAGAGGCATAGCTGATGGAACAATTTCTAGTGTGTGTTCAGATCATGCACCTCATACAGAAGAAGAAAAATCAGGTAATCTTTGGACAATGCCTGCAGGTATGTGTGGAGTTGAAACGATAGTACCACTAATGTTAAATGCAGTAAATGAAGAGAAATTATCACTGATTAAATTAGCACAATTATTATCAAGTAATCCTGCAAAGAATTTTGGTGTTTTTCCAAATAAAGGATCATTAATGATAGGAACAGATGCAGACATTACAATAATAGATATGGATAAAAAGTGGACTATTAAGCGTGAGGATTTACACAGTAAAAGTAAAATTACAGCTTATGACGGATTTGAGATTGTTGGAAAACCTGTACAAACAATTGTTCGAGGCAAAACGATTATGAAAAATGGTGAATTAGTTAATACAAGAACAGGTCGATTAATTAAAAGAAATAAAAGTGTTCTGTAATCAGAACACTTTTATTTCAAATATGTTTATCAAACAGAGATATTAATTGATTTTTATGTTATTATGATTATGATGACTATTCGTATGTGAAACATCAATGTAATTATTAAACGTTATTAAATAATTACAAATTAGGAGTGTTTAATTATGAGTATTATACAAGAAAATCAACAAATTGATAATATTAAAGTTAGCCAAATGATGGTTTCTTCAGAAAAAGTAGCTCACGTACAGCTAAACAATCCATTGGAACATGCTTTGCTTGTTTTAGTGAAATCTGGCTATTCAGCTGTACCAGTATTAGATAGTGAATATAAGTTAGCGGGATCAATAAGTAAAACGGTTATATTAAATGAAATTTTAGGTTTAGAGCGTTTTGAAGTAGAAAGATTATCAGATATTAAAGTTTCAGATGTTATGGATAAAGATGAGGCTAGTATTAAAGAAACAGCTTCATTTATAGATGGATTAAATGCAGTTATTAATCGACCATTCATTTGTGTAACAGATGAAGAAGGTCATTTTGATGGAATATTAACTCGAAGAGCAATTTTAAAAGAATTAAAAAAAGAATATTATACATCTAAAAATAAATAAATTAAAAAGGAATTATTGATAACGCTTTCTATTCATTTATTATAGTAGCAAAACCAGGTATATTATTTAAATACCTGGTTTTGCTATTTTTATAAAATTTCATTGCAAAAGATAGCTTATTAATTAGGCAATGATGTATGAATTTAAATAGTAACTTAAACAATGATAAGATATTTTATGTACTAAATTTATCTAGCTGTGATAAACTACTAGAAAAGATGATATGGAGGCCGAAAATGAAGCGTGAATTTGCAGTGATAGGATTAGGACGTTTTGGTGGAAGTATTTGCCACGAATTAAGTTTAGAAGGAATGGACGTACTTGCGATTGATATTAATGAACAAAAAATAAATGAATATAAAAATATTGCATCACATGCTGTTATTGCCGATGCTACAGATGAAACAATCTTAACTGATTTAGGCATAGAAAGTATTGACCATGTTATTGTCGCTATTGGAGAAAATATTCAAGCAAGCATTTTAACAACGGTGATATTAACAGATTTAGGTGTTAAAAAAATAACTGTCAAAGCACAAAATGATTATCATGAAAAGATTTTAAAAAGAATAGGTGCTGATCATGTTGTTCACCCAGAAAGAGATATGGGTAAGCGATTAGCACATAGCTTAATATCAAGTAATATACTAGATTATTTAGAGTTATCTGATGAACATAGTATGGTTGAAGTTAAAGCAGGAAAAAACTTAGTGGGAAGAACTTTAATAGAATTAGATATACGGGCACAGTATGGATGTAACGTCGTTGCTATTAAGCGTGGTAAACAAATGAATGTTTCACCGAGTGCTGAAGACAAATTACGAGAAGATGATGTCTTAGTTGTCATAGGCGCTGATAAAAAAACTTGCATGAATTTTATAATTCATGCAAGTTCTAAAGATTGTTTTATATTTCCATGATGATAGGCATAACCATTGGACGTCGTTTTGTTTTTTCATATAAGAAAGGAGCAAGTGTGTCGATAATTTCATTTTTAATTTCTGACCATTTACTTGTTTTCTTCAGCATAACTTTATCTAAATGAGCAGCAACAAGTTGTTGTGCATCATTAATTAGCTGTTCAGATTCACGCATATAAACAAAGCCACGTGATATTAAATCTGGTCCTGCTTCAATCTTAAATTCTTTCATATTAATACTAACTACAACAATAATTAAGCCTTCTTCAGAAAGGATACGACGATCTCGTAGTACGATATTACCAATATCTCCAATTCCGCTACCATCAACATAAATTGAACTTGAAGTAACTTTGCCTGCGACTCGAGCTGTATCTTTTTCTAAAGCTAAAACATCACCATTATCGACTATGAAAATATTATCTTCATCGACATCACATTGTTGTGCCAAAATGGAGTGCTGTTGTAACATGCGATACTCACCATGGATAGGCATAAAGAACTTAGGCTTTATTAAGCGTAACATAAGCTTTTGCTCTTCTTGGTTTCCGTGTCCTGAAGTATGAACTTTGCTAGCACTTCCGTGAATCACATTAGCTCCTCCACGTGTTAAAGAGTTAATGATTCGATTAACACCTACTTCATTTCCTGGAATAGGTGAAGAAGAGAAGACAACTGTATCTCCAGGTGCAATTTGAATTTGACGGTGTGTGCCATTAGCTATTCTAGATAGGGCAGCCATTGGTTCACCTTGAGAACCTGTACATAAAATAGTTACTTCATGGGAAGGAAGTCGATTGATTTCATATGGTTCAATAAAAGTTTCTGGTGGTGCAATAATGTAACCTAATTCACGTCCAACTTTAATAGAATTTTCCATACTACGACCAAAGACGGCAACTTTACGATCAAATTTTACAGCAGATTCAACAATTTGTTGTAATCTATATATGTTTGAAGCGAATGTAGCAAAAATTAATCGTTCGTTAGATTTACTGAAAATATCTGCGATACTTTCTTTGACAACTTGTTCTGAAAGAGAAAATCCAGGAACCTCACTATTTGTACTATCTGATAATAAACATAGTACACCTTCATCACCAATTTCTGCCATTTTTGCAATGTTGGCAGGTTCACCAACAGGTGTAAAGTCAAATTTATAATCACCAGTATGAACAATATTACCAGAAGGTGTTTTAACAACAACACCAAAAGAGTCTGGAATGCTGTGAGTTACGTGAAAGAAGCTAACTGAGGTTTTACGGAATTTGATAATATCATCTTCTACATATGTGTGAAGCTTAGCAGAACGTAAAAGACCGTGCTCCTCTAATTTATTGCGAATGAGCCCCATTGCTAATTTACCAGCATAAACTGGAACGTTTAATGCTTTTAATAAAAATGGGATACCGCCAATATGATCTTCATGACCATGTGTTACAATTAAAGCTTTGATTTTTTCTTTATTTTGAACAAGATAAGTATAGTCTGGGATAACATAATCTATACCAAGTAGTTCATCTTCTGGGAATTTAACTCCAGCATCAATAATGATAATTTCATCTTGGAATTGAACACAGTACATGTTTTTTCCTATTTCATCTAATCCGCCTAGCGCAAAGACAGCTGTTTCATTATTATTAACAAATTTCATTATCTTATAACGACTCTAACTCAAAGTTTTCAGAACGTTGTTCATATGCTAAATGTGCGCCATCTAAAGCATGAATATATTCAATGTTTATATTTCGTCCTGATAATTTTTCACGTGCATCCTGAATCGAGTCTGCTTCTAGATACAAGCTCGATGTGTGTTCACGTACTGGTGCTTCTTCTTGCAATTTTTGATAAAGTACTTTAAAAATCATTCTATCTCTCCTATTAATTTTATTATTATTTTTATTGATGTGTATGTCTTTATTAAAGTTCTTGGCAAATGTAGATACTTTTAAATAGCGCTACAGATTGCATCTGAAACGTCATAAAGTGATAAAATATTCAGTTCTCCGTCTCTTTTACTTAAAATTAGTTTGACTAATTTATCTTAAAGCAAGTTCGTTACTTTATTTTCCGGTCGTAGGTACACGTGATTTGCCTAGTACTTCTTTGATACGTTTTCTAATCTTATCTCTTAGGCGTTTTAACATACGTACCTCTCCCTTCTTTATTTAATCAAATAATTAAAGAAAAGTAACAATAACGATCAACCGATTCAATCCCATTAATTCTATTATAGTATGATTTGGAAAAATATGATACACAAATCTATTAAAACTTAAATTATTGTTAAAATAAATAAAAAACAGCACTTTAAGTACTGTTTTAATTAATTTCTTTAGCAGATTCAGGTGCAGCGAAAGGATTGTCTTTATTAATATGATCATAAAAAAGAACGCCATTTAAATGATCTATTTCATGTTGTAAAACGATCGCTGGATAACCTCTAAACCTTAATTTTAAAGGTTCACCATTTTCATCAAAAGCTTTAATGGTGATTCTCGCATATCTAAGTACATATCCCTCATAGTCATCGTCAACAGACAAACACCCTTCTCCACCTGCTAAATAAGCAAGTTCAACTGAGTGACTTATTATTTTAGGATTAATTAATTTATAACTATAAAGTTTATCATTATATTCAAAGTGAACAACTGTTAATTGTTCATTAATTCCAATTTGAGGAGCAGCAATTCCTACACCTGGTCTTAATTTGTATTTTTCTGCAATTTCATCATCTTGACTATTTATTAAAAATTCTAGCATTCTATTTAATGTGTTTTTCGTTTCTTTTGAAGGTGGTAACTCAACTGGTTTTGATTTCTCTCGTAAAGATGCTTGATCGTCTCTTACGATATCTTTCATTGTCAGCATTTTAATTTCTCCTATCTGAATTTTTCTCTAAGTTTAATATATCATAAATAATAAACTTTTTTAATAATGACCACTTTAATATAAGCTATTGTTTTAAGAAAAGTTTTGCTATACTAGATAATATGTAAATTTAGAAGAGGTGCTCAATTGAAAAGTAAATTTATTTTTAGTCTAACAATATTCATTTTAATTATTTTTTTATCGGCTTGTGGCGGTTCGACAGAAGAGAAGCTTCATGCTAATTTAGAAAAAACTGTGCAAATCGAAGAGTCTAATGAAAATATACAGGTGATAAACGAATTAGAAAAACAGAATAAAGCATTGTTAGCAGATCTTGCAAAGTTAACAGATCAAGATTTTAAAGAAATTAATAAACAATCAGATGAATTGATTAATATAAATGAACAATTAACAGAATCATTAAAATCAGAAAAAGAGTTTATTAGTAAAACAAAAAAAGAATTTAAGAAAAATAAATCATTAATTGAAAAAATGGAAGAAAACAAGAAAAAAGAAACAGGACTAGAAATGTATAATGTGATGAATAACCGATATGATACTTATGATAAGTTTGTTGATGAATATTTAGAGGTGATTAAGAAAAGACATAAATTAATTGAATTAATTAGAGATGAAAATAGTAATTCAGAACTTTTTTTCGAACAAATATAACACTTTAAAAAAGAAATTATATGATCAAATGGATTTGAATGTTAAATATAATGATGAGGAGTCTAACTAATTAGAGTTAGACTTTTTTTATTAATAATATGTAAGCGGGAACATTGTTATAACACAGTTGATTGTTGTTACTGTAACAGATGCTTTCTGTAATAAAAACAAAAAACAGAAGATTAGATCGTTAATAAAAATCACTTGATATATCAGAAGTATTGACACAAAAGACAGTTATAAGTTACACTTGTTATTAGTAGTTAATTGTACTACTATAAAAAAAGAAATTAATGTAACAGATTATAACTGTTAAGTGTTATAAATATTGTTTTTGGCTAATAATAGAAATAAAATAAAGAGAGGTTTGGTGAATTAATATGAAGAATGTATTAAATTCAGTGGAAGATAAATTTGAAATGATTCAAGTTTTAAATGAAAAAGGTGAAATTGTAAATGAAGATTTAGTTCCTGATTTATCTGATGACGAGCTTAAAGAATTGATGAAAAGAATGGTTTATACACGTATTTTAGACCAGCGTTCAATTGCTTTAAATAGACAAGGACGACTTGGATTTTATGCGCCAACAGCAGGGCAAGAAGCTTCTCAAATTGCTAGTCACTTTGCTGTAGAAAAAGAAGATTTTTTATTACCTGGATACAGAGATGTACCTCAAATGATTTGGCATGGCTTACCTTTATATCAAGCGTTTTTATTTTCAAAAGGACATGTTCATGGAAATGAAATGGCAGAAGATTTGAACACGCTAAGTCCGCAAATTATTATTGGTGCACAATATGTTCAAGCGGCTGGTGTAGCTTTAGGTAAGAAATTAAAAGGGAATAAATCAGTGGCATTAACTTATACGGGTGATGGTGGTACATCACAAGGTGATTTTTACGAAGGCATAAACTTTGCTGGTGCCTATAATGCACCCGCTATATTTATCGTTCAAAATAACCATTTCGCCATATCTGTCCCTGTAGAAAAGCAAACAGCAGCAAAAACACTTGCTCAAAAAGCTGTTGCAGCAGGAATAGAAGGTTATCAAGTTGATGGAATGGATCCATTAGCCGTTTATGCAGTTACAAAATATGCAAGAGATAAAGCATTAGATGGTGGTGGACCAACCTTAATAGAAACGCTAACTTATCGTTATGGGCCTCATACAATGGCAGGAGACGATCCTACTAAATATAGAACAGACGATTTAGATACAGAATGGGAGAAAAAAGACCCAATTGTACGTTTTAGAGCATATTTAGAAAGTAAAGATCTATGGTCTAAAGAAGAAGAAGATAAAATTATTGAACAAGCAAAAGAAGATATTAAAGAAGCGAAGGTTTTAGACCAGTGCCAGAAATACAGTTTTTTGGTTTTCTTTATGAAGTCATGGACTCAATTAATGGTCAAATGGCAAGAATGAGATATCGTTCAGGTGGAAGATTCTCATCACCAATTACAGTTAGATCACCATTTGGTGGCGGTGTACAAACACCAGAAATGCATGCTGATTCACTTGAGGGGCTAGTTGCTCAACAACCAGGTTTAAAAGTTGTTATTCCTTCAACACCATATGATGCTAAAGGATTATTAATTTCAGCAATACGTGATAATGATCCGGTCATATTTTTAGAACATATGAAGCTTTATCGTTCATTTAGAGGTGAAGTACCAGAAGAAGAATATACGATTGATCTTGGAAAGGCTGATATTAAACGTGAAGGTAGTGATGTCACTTTAATAGCTTATGGAGCAATGGTTCATACGTGTTTAAAAGCAGCTGAAGAATTAGAGAAAAATGATATTGATGCAGAAGTAATCGATTTACGTACAGTTTCTCCAATTGATATTGACACAATTGTTGAATCTGTTAAAAAAACAAATCGAGTAGTTGTTGTTCAAGAAGCTCAGCGACAAGCTGGAATAGCAGCTAATATTATATCAGAAATTCAAGAAAGAGCTATTTTGCATTTAGAGGCACCAGTATTAAGAGTTACTGCACCAGATACAGTTTATTCTTTTGCGGCAGCAGAGAGTGTTTGGTTACCAAATCATGAAGATGTCATCGAAAAAGTAAATGAAGTAATTAATTATTAAATTTATGAATGGAGGGTTAATATGGCTTTTGAATTTAGATTACCTGATATAGGTGAAGGAATACATGAAGGTGAAATATTAAAGTGGTTTATAAAAGAAGGCGAAGAAATCCAAGAAGACGATCCATTGTGTGAGGTTCAAAATGATAAGTCAGTTGTAGAGATACCATCACCTGTTGAAGGAACGGTGTTA
>CAJDVH010000087.1_pt1 | contig 9336 bp, 11 predicted proteins | sample 7391261 | NCBI WGS metagenome assembly CAJDVH01 (sample SAMEA7055694, study PRJEB34461) | soil metagenome | biome: terrestrial ecosystem; feature: Peninsula; material: soil | place: Antarctica | collected 2016 | reverse complement strand
AAAAAAGAATTCTTAATTATTATCGTTAATTTTATTGTTTGGTTCATTGTAACCTTCGTTGTATTTGATATAAGTTTTATTGTTTATCCTTTTATTTATACATTAGTTGCGATTATGGGAATTGTCTTAGCAAATTTAACACTAAAAATAATTAGAAAACCTTAGTAAACACTTTATAATTATCTAGTGTCTATTAAGGTTTTCTTCGTTTTCTATTAAGTGTTTAGAATGTTATAATGTAAACACTTAAATTAAGAATTGAGGACTGGTTAAAATGTTAACAGTTGAAGGATTAAAGAAATCATATGGTGATAAGTTATTATTTGAAAATATAAATGTTTTGATTAAAAATAATGAACGCATTGGTTTAATTGGTGTTAATGGAACAGGTAAATCAACTTTTTTAAAAATATTAGCAGGGATTGAACACGCAGACGCAGGTGAAATTAATCATCCAAATGATTACCGGATTGAGTATCTCCCTCAAAATCCAGACATGAACGGTGAAATGAAAGTGATTGATTATATTTATGCAGGTGAGGCAGATATTATGAAAGCGATGCGTGAGTATGAACATGCCTTAATTAATCTTGAAAATCATCCGGAAGATGAAAAAGCACAAAATAAATTACTTGATTGCCAGCAGACGATGGATAAATATGATGCTTGGGAAGCGAGCACGGTTGCTAAAACAGTTTTAACTCAAATGGGTGTGACAAGTTTTGATAAACAAATTAAATATCTCTCAGGTGGTCAAAAGAAACGGGTCGCAATTGCTAAAGCGCTTATTCAACCGGTAAATTTATTAATTTTAGATGAACCTACAAACCACTTAGATAATGAAACAATCATTTGGTTAGAACAATATCTAACAAGATATCAAGGAGCTTTATTACTTGTCACACATGACCGCTACTTCTTAGATAGAATTACAAATCGAATCTATGAATTAGATAATGGATCATTATATGTTTATGAAGGTAATTATGAACTTTTCTTAGAACAAAAAGCTGAACGTGAGATACTTGAACATAGTCTAGCTGAAAAACATCAAAATACTTTAAAGCGTGAATTAGCATGGTTAAGACGTGGTCCGAGAGCTCGTTCAACAAAACAACGTGCACGAATTGAACGAATTGATAAGTTAAAGCAACAAAGCTTTAATCTAAGTGATGAAAATGTAGAGATTCAAACAGGCTCAACGCGACTAGGTAAACAAGTGATAGAAGTTGAAAATCTAAGTAAAACAATTGCTAATAAACAATTGTTTAAAAACTTTAGTTATTTGATTGGGCCAGGTGATCGGATTGGAATTATTGGTCCTAATGGTTCAGGTAAATCAACGCTACTTAATATTATCAGTGGTCGACTAAAACCAGATGCTGGAACTGTTAATATAGGTGAAACAGTTAAAATTGGCTATTACACGCAAGGTGAAGAAGAACTGAATGAAGATGAGCGAATCATTGAATATATTAAAGAAGTCGCTGAAGTCATTAAAACAAAAGATGACAAAATAATTACAGCTGAACAAATGTTAGAACGCTTTTTATTTTCAAGACCTCAGCAATGGTCATATATTAAAAGCCTTTCAGGTGGTGAAAGACGTCGGTTATATTTATTAAAAATATTAATGACAGAACCAAATGTGATTATTTTAGATGAGCCGACAAATGATTTAGATATTAAGACATTAGGTATTTTAGAAGAATATCTTGAACATTTCCCTGGAGTTGTATTGACTGTTTCTCACGACCGGTATTTTTTAGATCAAGTCGTTGATGAATTAATTGTGTTTGATGGTCAGGGTCATGTAGAACATTTTTATGGTAATTATAGCGAGTACGCAGAACAAGTAAAACAAGAAAAATCAGCAACACCAAAAGTGAAGCAAGTGCAAAAAAATCACTCTCCCAAAAAAGAAAAAACAAAACTTTCTTATCATGAGCAAAAAGAATGGGAAACAATTGAAGATGAGATTGAAGCATTAGAAACAAAGATAGAAAGCTTAAAAACACAAATTGCTGCAGAAGGTAGCAATATAGAAGTCGTGCAAGAACTATTTAAAGAACAACAAACGCTTGAGAATGAACTAGATATAAAAATGGAACGCTGGGAAGAACTCTCTCTTTTAGTTGAAAGTTTTATGAATTAAGCATGTTTACGTTTAAATATGTGAGATAATGGGAATAAGATAATGGTACAGTATTGGCTGAATCTTTACGTTTAATCTATACCTTAACAAAAGTAAATGCTTATAATCTTTTATTTAATTTCGATTACATACCAGTCATTGGTGTGTATTCAAATACGAGTAGTTGGACGGGCATGACTTTTCATTATTTCACTTGTGTTGCTAGTGTCGTAGTTAGTTATTATTTCTTTAAAAAATTTAAACTTGAAAAGGAAATATTTCCATATATTAGTTTATTTTTTGTAGGCTCATTAATGCTGTATTTTTTAACAGGGTTATCTTTGGAACCGCCAGCATGGGATGATGGGTTAGCGTTTAGTTTCTTTGGTTTGTCGCATCTATTATATGCTATTGTAGTTGTAAAATTAATCCAAGTCATGATTAATGAATGATATATTACTTGAGTTTGCTAAAGTGTTTTTAACTTTAGGGAAAATATAAACAAATTAATTTTGGAGGTTTTTAACAATGTATGAAGAAGAAGCACTAGATTTAAAAGATATTTTTACAGAGGAATTTATGAGTGAATATACAGATTATCCAAACATAGAAACATTTCTTGCTGAAAGTCCTGTAGAAATTGAAACGCAAGAAGATTTTGAACAAATGGATATGGGAGAAATGGATGCTTTTGTTAGTGAAGTGACAAAGTTTGATGCGTGGGAAGATATGCAAGGTGAAGCGGTTAGTTTATATACAATTAAACAACTTGGTCTTTAAATAACGAAAGTAATTAATGATGGGGAGCGAAAAAAATGGCCATTGATGGTACAAAACGTAGTCATATTCAAATTGGTTCAGAAGTAAAAATTGTTTTAAAGAAAGATCAAAAAACAAATAAATTAACGCAAGGTATTGTAAAAGATATTTTGACGAACTCACCCAATCATCCACACGGTATTAAAGTTAGATTAACAGATGGTCAAGTTGGACGAGTTAAAGAATAAGGCGTTTATTAACGCCTTTTTTCTTTAAAATTTAAACATTTATACAGTAAAGGTGGAGATGAGCATGATTCGATTTGAAAATGTCACGAAAAAATATGATGACAAAGCTGCAGTAAAAGAAGTTGATCTTGAAGTAAGAAATGGAGAATTTCTTGTTTTGATTGGTCCAAGTGGTTGTGGAAAAACAACCATGCTTAAAATGATGAATCGTTTAATTCCATTAACTACTGGAACAATTTATATTAATGATAAACGAATAAGTGATTATAATATTAACGAACTTCGTTGGAATATTGGTTATGTGTTACAACAAATTGCTTTATTCCCTCACTTAACAATCGAAGAAAATATTGCAATCGTTCCTGAATTGAAAAAATGGGAACGCTCTCGGATTGATGAACGGATAAAAGAATTAATGAAACTTGCAGGTCTTGATTATGATACATATAGAGGAAAACTCCCAGAAGCATTATCAGGTGGACAACAGCAACGTATTGGTGTCATTAGAGCACTTGCAGCAGATCCTGATATTTTACTTATGGATGAGCCGTTTAGTGCTCTTGATCCAATTAGTCGGGTAAAGTTACAAGATGAATTAATTGCGATTCAAAAAGAAATTAAAAAAACGATTGTCTTTGTCACACATGATATGCAAGAAGCGTTAAAGTTAGCAGATCGAATTTGTCTTCTAAAAGATGGTGAAGTTGTCCAGTTAGGTACGCCACAAGAAATTGTAAATAATCCAAAAAATGATTTTGTAAAAACATTTATTAAAAGTGAAGTTTTTCATATCAATGAATTAATTAAACCCTTAGGTGACTTCATAGCAACAGGTACTGTGTCTGATACTGATTCACTTAAAGATATATTAAAAGCATTTACAGAACATGAAATAATCGAAGTCAAATCAGGTGAAAAAGTACTTGGTATTTTAGAGCGTGATGAAGTGCATAAAGAAGTTGCTAAAGAATTAGAAAGTGTAGGTGGTTAAATTGCTAAATGTTTTCAACGAGCGAAAAGCAAGTGTCCTTCAAGCTTTAATTGAGCATATTGAACTTTCCTTTATTGCTTTGTTTTTTGCTGTTTTAATTGGTTTACCATTAAGTATTTATTTAACACGCCACAAAAAAATAGCAGAACCAATTATTAATGTAACGGCAGTGATGCAAACAATTCCATCCCTTGCTCTTTTAGGTTTAATGATTCCTTTATTTGGAATTGGTAAGTTTCCTGCAGTTGTGGCTTTAGTCGCTTATGCTCTACTTCCGATTATGCGTAACACATATACAGGTATTGCAGGTGTCGATGCATCCTTGATTGAAGCAGCCAATGGAATGGGTATGAGCCCTGTAAAGCGATTAACAAAAGTTGAACTACCTTTAGCCCTCCCTGTTATTATGGCAGGTGTGAGAACCGCCATGGTCTTAATTGTTGGTACAACAACCTTAGCAGCCTTAATTGGTGCCGGTGGATTGGGTGATTTAATTTTACTTGGTATTGATCGTAATAATGGTCAATTAATATTATTAGGAGCGATTCCAGCTGCGCTACTTGCTCTTATTTTTGATTTTGTTTTACGCTGGATTAGTGAATTATCTTATAAAAAATCATTAATTGCCTTTTTAATTATTATTATTACTGCTTTAGCTATCGTACTTGCACCTTTATTTGGTAAATCAACAGACGATACAATCGTGCTTGGTGGAAAGTTAGGTGCCGAACCGGAAATTTTAATTAATATGTATCAACATTTAATTGAAGATGAAACAGATTTAAAAGTTGAATTAAAGCCAGGCTTAGGTAAAACTTCATTTGTCTTTAATGCCTTACAAAGTGGCGATATTGATATCTATCCTGAATTTACAGGAACAGTTATTAATGAATTTTTAAAAGAAGAAGTCAAATCCAGAGAAGATGATGAAGTATATGAACAAGCCCGTAGTGGTTTAATGGAAGAATTTGACTTAGTTTATTTACCACCAATGGCTTTTAATAATACTTACGCACTCGCAATGAAAGAAGAATTAGCAAATGAATCAGGTATTGAAGATATTTCAGACTTAGAAAAAATACAAAACGATTTAAAAGCAGGCTTTACTTTAGAATTTAGTGACCGAGAAGATGGCTACCGCGGCATTCAATCAGAATACGGGATTGAATTTAAAGAGATGGTAACAATGGAACCTAAACTACGTTATACAGCGATTGAGAATAATGATATTGACATTCTCGATGCTTATTCAACAGATAGTGAGCTTGAATCATATAAATTAAAAGTGTTAAATGATGATTTAGCGCTCTTCCCACCTTATCAAGGAGCACCTTTACTAAGAGAAGAAACGTTAGAAAAACATCCAGAATTAGAAGAGGTTTTAAATAAATTAGCTGGAAAAATAACAGATGATGAAATGAGAGAAATGAATTATTTAGTTAATGTTGAAGATAAGTCTCCACGTGAAGTTGCTTTAGAATACTTGGAAGAAAATAATTTATTAAAGGACTAAATAAAAAAATAAAACCTGAACATTAATTTGTTCAGGTTTTTATGTTGAAAGAAATGAAGACAATTTTAAATCTTTAACTAGATGATTGTATTATCCTTAAGAATAAAGGATAATAGAGAAATCAATGAAAAATAAAAGAGGTAAATATATATGCATGTAGATGATTTAATATTAAATGTTGGTCAATTTTTAGATGAAGACACTGATGTGATGGTTGGCAGTGTAGAAGTGAATATGTTAAGCGATAATATGCCCATTAATTTAGAGAATTTAACGACAGTTGTTGATTTTAATTTTCATTTATATAATATGAATTATTTTTCAGATACTGATCAAATACCAATAATTACAGATGAATTATCTGAAGAAGAAGCTTATTTAATAAATACATTAAACGACACACAATCATTTTTTATTCACGATCATTTAGTAATGACAATTAGTGACTTTAACTGGTCAGAAAATTATTATTCGCTTGAAAATAAAATGCTAATATTAACTAAGTTTATTCATTACTGTAAATATAATAATTATGATTACTTAGCATTAATGGTTGGAAAAGAAGCTGAAAAACAATTGGTAGAGACAAATGTGACAGAGTTTCCTAAAGTTAAACAATATGAAGCGCTTGGATTCGAGCGCATAAATATTCATCAAACGCCAGTTATGGTGAAAAATTTAAATGAAGAATAAATTAATCCGTTACTTACCTAGTCTTTTTTGGATGGGTGTTATTTTTTATTTGTCACACCAACCAGCAACAGATTCTGCAGCAACAAGTAGAGGTATATTGCTTTACTTATTCGATCTATTACCAATTCCCGCTGAATATGAAGGCGTGTTTCATATCATAATCAGAAAATCGGCACACTTTATAGCTTATTTAATCTTAGCTGTACTGATTTATTTTGCTTATCGTGGTAAAGGCACAATTGTTTTTATCTATAGTATGTTTTTTATTATTATCTTATTATCCATTATTGAATCTGATATGAGTTTACATTCGATGATTAGAAAATCAATTCACTTTTTTGTCTATGCTATGTTAAGTGTGCTTGTTTATTTAGCATATCAAGGGAGACGTGCTGTTTTATTTACACTAAGTGTCTGTTTATTATATGCGATTAGTGATGAGATTCATCAATTGTTTATTCCAGGCCGAAGTGGTGAAATACGTGATGTGTTAATTGATTTTAGTGGTGCGATTTTTGGAATAATTTTAGTGAAGTTATTTATGAAGATTAAAAGTAGGAGAGAGTTAAATGTTTAGAATTAAAGCTATCCAAATACCGACGTTAATTGAAGCGGTATTAATGGTTATTGTCATGATTAGTTTAATGAGTGCAAGTATTATTTTTTATCAAGCACCACCACATATTGCGCTTTTATTAGCGATGTTATCGCTTATTGTTTATGGATTAATAAAAAAAATAAGTTATCAGCAACTCGAATCAGGTATGGTAGAAGGTGCAAAAGCTGGTATTTCAGCTGTTTTTTTATTTTTTATGATTGGAATTTTAATTGCTGCCTGGATGCTTGCAGGTACAATACCGACACTTATTTATGGCGGGTTTGAATTAGTGACTCCTAAATTCTACTTGGCAGTTATTTTTGTTGTGACTGCAATTATTGGTTTAAGTGTGGGTAGTTCTTTAACAACTGTTGGAACAGTTGGTCTTGCATTTATTGGAATTTCTCAAACATTAGATGTGTCTCTTTCAATGACGGCAGGTGCAATCGTTTCTGGTGCTTTTTTTGGAGATAAAATGTCACCTTTATCAGATACAACAAATATGGCATCATCAATTCTTCAAGTTGATTTATTTGATCATATAAAAAATATGGGTTGGACAACATTTCCAGCATTTTTAATCTCACTTGTTTTATTTGCAATTATATCACCAAACATTACAGTAACAGAATTTACAAAAATGAATGAATTTCAACAAAGTTTAGCTGAAACTGGTTTAATCAATTGGTATGCAGCAGTCATTCCCATTGCAGTTCTTTTATTGTTGTCAATTAAAAAAGTACCTGCATTTTTAGCATTGAGTGCAGGCTCACTAACAGCTTTGATTATTTCAATCTTTACTAATCCACAACCGATTGGCAAAATATTAGAAATTTTATTTGGTGGTTATGTATCTGAAACAGGAAACGAACAAATTGATACATTATTAACACGTGGCGGAATGGAGAGTATGTTATTTACAATCGGAATTGTTATTTTAGCCTTAAGTTTGGGTGGGTTATTATTTTCATTAGGAATTGTGCCTAAATTGCTAAATTCAATTGAAAATCTGTTAAATAGTATTCAATCAGTTATTATTTCATCTGCATTAACTGCAATTGGAATAAATGTTTTAATAGGAGAACAATATTTGTCTATCTTATTAACAGGTGAAGCCTATGGGTCGCAATATAAAAAAGTTGGTTTAGAAACAATTAACTTAGCAAGAGTCAGTGAAGATGCTGGGACTGTCGTGAATCCGCTTGTACCATGGAGTGTATGTGGTGTCTTTATTGCAAGTGTTTTAGATGTGTCGACCTTAAGTTATTTACCATTTACATTCTTTTGTCTCTTAAGTCCTTTATTAACCATCGCTTTTGGTGTATCTGGAAAAACATTAACTTACGTTCAAAAATAATGCTAATTACATAAAAAATATATTGCATTGCTTATTTAGCCGTGGTATATTTTAAGTATAAATTAAATATTAACCTTGTTAGGTGAGGCTACTGTTTGAAGAAATGTTGCTACCCAGAAATGTCGAAAGACGCCAATGGGTTAATTAAAATAATCGAATTAAGGTTATTTTTAACGTAACTGGAACTTGTCCTACGTCAAACAAAGCTAAAGCTCAAACGAATAGAGGTAACATAACACACACCTTTATTTGTTCAGGTGTGTTTTATTTTTAAAAAATAAAAAAAGGGGGGATGAGTCATGTCTAATGACACTGTTCCTAAACATGTATTGATTAAAATTGAATATAATTTAGTTAGAGTGAAACAAGATGAGGCACTGACTCATCTCCTTAAAAGATGCTACTTTTAAGGTCTCGTAACTGAATTACTTCTAAATTTACAGTTGCTTTTTAAGTGACTAAGGAGGTAATGTTATGTTAAGAACCTATAATCTAACGATGGAGTCATGCAGATGTTTCACCTTATGTGCGTAATTATGTAAATGACTTTAATGAGTATATTTTAAATGTGAGTCATATTTTAGAAGCTGAAAAGCGTGGTGAGATGATCGTTCGTGTGATTGTAAATGAATGGAATCGTCCAATTGGTTTAATCACGCTTTATGATATCACTGAATATGGTGGTTTTTTATCTACTTGGTTAGGTAAAGATTATCATGGTAAAGGATATAATAAAATAGCTAAAGAATTATTTTTTACTGAAATTTTTAATACAACCCAGATTCAAACAATATTTATGAAAATCAGAGTTGATAATTATCGCTCGCAAAAAGCGGCCTTAAAATTAGCATATGTTGCTGAAGCAAATCACAGTTACCAAACAATTTATACTGTTGTAAATCAAACAGCCTTAAAATACAATCTATATACTGTAACCAAACAAACTTATTTAGCTGATCAAATGGTGCGTCAAATTGATTATGTAACAAGTGATCCAGAGATACAGCTTTCAATATAAAAAGACTACTTATAAATTAAGTAGT
>CAJDVH010000074.1_pt1 | contig 9505 bp, 6 predicted proteins | sample 7391261 | NCBI WGS metagenome assembly CAJDVH01 (sample SAMEA7055694, study PRJEB34461) | soil metagenome | biome: terrestrial ecosystem; feature: Peninsula; material: soil | place: Antarctica | collected 2016 | reverse complement strand
ACAGATATGACTAATAGTAGTAAAGACATCATTTCATTAACAGACGAATATGGCGCAAGAAATTATGCACCGCTACCCGTTGTTATTTCTCATGGTTCTGGTATTTGGGTAACAGATCCTGAGGGAAATAAATATATGGATTTTTTAAGCGCATATTCATCAGTTAATCAAGGACATCGTCATCCTAAAATCGTGAATGCTTTAAAAAAACAAGCAGACCGCGTGACACTAACATCTCGCGCTTTTCATAACGATCAATTAGGTCCATGGTATGAAAAAATTTGTAAATTAACTCATAAAGATATGGCATTACCCATGAATACCGGAGCCGAAGCGGTTGAAACAGCAATTAAACTCACACGTCGATGGGCTTATGAGGTTAAAGGTATTCAACAAGATAAAGCAGAGATCATTGCTTGCGTTAATAATTTTCACGGCAGAACAATGGCAGCGGTTTCACTTTCATCTGAAGAAGATAGTAAAAAAATGTATGGTCCAACTTTACCAGGATTCAAGGTGGTGCCCTTTGGTGATTTAAACGCGTTAAAAGAAGCAATCAATGAAAATACAGCAGGGTTTTTAATTGAACCTATCCAAGGTGAAGCAGGTATCAATATACCTCCAAATGGCTTTTTAAAAGAAGCTTATGAATTATGTCAGTCTGAAAATGTTTTATTCATCGCTGATGAAATACAATCTGGTCTTGGACGTAGTGGAAAATTTTTAGCATGTGACTGGGAAGAAGTTGAGCCTGATATCATTATACTAGGTAAAGCACTAGGTGGAGGTGTTTTTCCCATTTCTTGTGTTGTCGCAAATAAACCTATTTTAGGATTATTTAAACCTGGTTCTCATGGATCAACTTTTGGAGGAAATCCACTCGCTTGTGCTGTTTCAATTGCTGCACTCGATGTAATTATTGATGAAAAACTACCCGAACGTTCAGAAAAATTAGGAGATTATTTTAAAGCTGAACTGGCAAAAATTAATAGTCCTTTAATTAAAGAAATTCGTGGAAAAGGCTTATTTATTGGCATTGAATTAACAGAGTTAGCTCGCCCATATTGCGAACAACTAATGCAATTAGGACTACTGTGTAAAGAAACGCATGATTATGTTATTCGTTTAGCTCCACCATTGATTATTGAAAAAGAAGATTTAGATTGGGCACTTGATAAAATAAAGTTAGTTTTAGAAAAATAAAAATAAAAAGCTACACACCAATTAGTGCGTAGCTTTTTAATGATTTTATAAATCAACTAATCTGTATCCGCCACCAAACATACCTTCTTTATAATCTAATTGAACATTATCAAAGTAGTATGATTGACTTGAATGGACTACAAACTTAACACCATTAATTTCCGTTACTGTATCATCTGAGTTAGTTGACTCATCCAGAGCCAATTGTAAACTAGGGCCACCTCACCCAACACTCATATAAAGGCGAATAAATGGCTCTTTAACATCTGGTGAGATTCCTTGTAATTCTTCTTTAATCTTTTCAACAGCTAAATCTGATACTTTAAGCAATAACATCACCACCTTTTTTAAATAATTACCTGTCTCTTTAAAGAAAACGTGAAATAATAAAGATGACTCCTACCAGGAGCCAAACATAAACAGCCGGTCATATCGGAGGTAGAGACCTCTTTTTTGACGTGTTTATCTTTTTTGATCCTCAACCACCTGTGTGACAGGCTTTATTCTCTTTTTCTTCCAAATAAGTCACGCTCCTAAATAAGTCTACTTTAAGTAACTACCCATAGCCCTATATGTATATTATAAGGTTATCTAAATACTTTTCAACTTATTAAACTCATCTTTTAATTAACATAAATTGCTTTAGCTGATTTATTAATCACTTTACCAATAATATGAGCCTCGATTGAGTGATTTAATTTTAACTGTTCGACATACTTCTCCGCTTCTTTTTCTGGCATACTTATAAACAAACCACCTGATGTAATTGAGTCACACAAAATCAATTCTTCAACCGGAGAAATTGATTCACTATAAGCTACCACATCTTTTAACCAAGCATGATTAGTTCTTGAACCAGCTGGAAAGATTTGTTTTTCTGCTAAAGCATTTGTTCCTGATAAAAGTGGTATTTTTTTATAATCAATTTGAAAACTCACTTCACTTCCTGAAGCCATTTCGTATGCATGTCCTAACAAACCAAATCCTGTAATATCTGTTACAGCATTTGGTTTAAAGTTACTTAAAACATCTGCTGCATATTTATTAAGCATACTCATCATTTGTGATATATCATTAATTTGTTCTTCTGTTAATAAACCTTTTTTTAATGCTGTTGTTAAAATCCCAACTCCTATTGGTTTTGTAAGAACGATCACATCACCTGGACGTGATCCGATATTTTTATAATATTTCTTTGGATGAACAAGCCCTGTCACTGATAATCCAAATTTTGGTTCTTTATCATCGATTGAATGACCACCTACAATTAGTGCACCCGCTTCTTTTACTTTATCACTCGACCCTTTTAATATCTCTGCCAAAACCTCTGGACCAAGCTCTTCCATTGGATAAGCAACAATATTTAAAACTGTTTTAGGTACGCCTCCCATTGCATAGACATCACTTAAGGAGTTTGCTGCTGCTATTTGTCCGAACATATATGGATCATCTACAATCGGGGTGAAAAAATCAACCGTCTGAATTAACGCTAATTCTTCCGTTAATTTATAAACACTACCATCATCTGAACTCTCCATCCCTACAAGTAAATTTTTATCTGTGTTTCCTTCTGGTAAGTAACGCAAAACTTGCGCTAGGTCATCTGGACCGATTTTACATCCTCACCCAGCTTTTGAAGATAAAGCAGTTAATTTGAGCTGATTTGTCATTCTTATACCCCCTTTTGTATTATCATATAACTATGTCATAATAAAAGTATAAATTGTCTACCTAAAAAAAGCGAATAAACTATTTTAGAGGTGTATATAATGAAAAATCTCCGGCATTTACCTGCTGTCCATCAATTACAAACAGATAAACGCTTTAAAAAATTAAAGATGACGCACCATTTTTCTGAAAAAGCTTTAACAAAGTGGCTTAAAGAAGAAATTAATGCACTACGAACTAAGATAATAAATAATGATCTTAAGACTGAATTACTTAATAAAGAATCATTAACAAATTTAATTTTTGATAAACTAAATCAAAAATTAATTCATTTCAAAAACGATAATTTACGACAAGTTATCAATGCAACAGGTGTTATTTTGCATACAAATTTAGGCAGAGCACGTTTAAGTGACCAAGCCATTGAACAAATTACACAAACAGCGATTAATTATTCAACGCTAGAATTTGATTTAACAACGGGTAAACGCGGGTCGAGACATGATCTAATAGAAGAACATCTAAAGTACTTAACCGGTGCAGAAGCTGCGATGGTTGTAAACAACAACGCAGCAGCCGTTTACTTAATTCTAAAAGCTCTCGCCTCCGAACAAGAAGTCATCGTTTCTCGAGGAGAACTGATTGAAATTGGTGGTTCATTTCGAATTTCTGAAATTATGCAAGAAAGTTTAGCAAAGTTAGTTGCTGTTGGAACAACAAATAAAACACATGTACATGATTATGAAAAAGCGATTACTGAAGAAACTGCTTTACTTATGAAAGTACATAAAAGCAACTTTAAAATCCTTGGTTTTTCTGAGGAAGTTAACTCTGAAGATTTATTAAACTTATCTGAAAAACATCATATTCCAATTTATGAAGATTTAGGTAGTGGGACTTTATTTAATTTTACAGATAAAAACATCGGTAGTGAACCTACTGTGATTGAAAAAGTAAATGCAGGGATTGATTTAATTTCATTTAGTGGAGATAAATTACTGGGCGGACCACAAGCAGGTATCATTGTAGGTAAAAAAGCTTATATTGAAAAATTAAAAAGCCATCAACTTGCTCGCGTCTTACGTGTTGATAAATTTACACTAGCAGGGATGGAAGCAACTCTAAAGTCTTATATCCGTAATCAAGAAACCAAAGAGATTCCTACAGTACGGGATATTATCGATTCAAGTGACATTGTTTTAGAAAAAGCTCAAGATTTTATGCATCAAATAACTTCTATTAATAGTCAATATTCTTTTGAAATCAAACCTGATACAGCTAAAATTGGTGGTGGCACGATGCCTGAAGTTGAAATTGATACATTCGTTGTAGAAGTTAATCATCACACAGATACGAGCACTCAAATTATCAAGAGATTACGTGAACATGCTATTCCTATTATTGCACGTGTGAAGCAGGAGCGTGTTGTGCTTGATTTTAGAACAATTGATAAACAAGAAATTAATATTTTAGTTGAAGCTTTTCGAGGATAGTCGTTAGAAGAGAGTGTCATAATTTTTTATTGGCGGGATCGTGTGGGAATCGAACCCACCGAAGACGGCACGCGTCTCCCAATTGGTTTTGAAGACCAAGGAGTACACCAGTATCTCATCCGACCCCGTATTTTAAAGTACTATTTCCTTATTTATTATTATATATCTAGATTAACTTATATAGCAAGAGGTGAGCTTATTGAGCCGTTATTTTACAATTGGCATGGCAGGACATATTGATCATGGTAAAACATCACTAACAAAAGCATTAACCGGCGTTAGTACAGATTCTTTAAAAGAGGAACAAATAAGACAAATTTCAATTGAACCAGGCTTTGCTCCATTCATCAAAGAAGAACATCTTGATGTTTCTATTATCGATGTTCCTGGGCATGAAAACTTTATTAGACAAATGATTGCTGGTGTAGCTGGTATCGATTTTGTAATATTAGTTATTGCCGCAGATGAAGGAATTATGCCACAAACAAAAGAACATCTTGATATTTTATCATTATTAGGAATCAATAAAGGTGTTGTTGTCATCACAAAAACCGATCAAGCTGATGAAGAATTACTTGAAATAATTTTAGATGACGTAAAAAGCACATTAGCACATACTTTCCTAAAAGATGCTGAGCTATTTTTAGTGGATAGTTTATCACAAAAAGGGATATCCGAATTAAAAAGCGCTTTAAAAGAAATGTTAGTTAATCTGCCAAAAAAACAATCAAATATGCCATTTCGTTTACCAATTGATCATGTTTTTACAATTAAAGGACAAGGTACGATTGTAAGAGGTACAATTTATAACGGAAACGTCTCTATTCAGCAAGATTTAACGCTTTTACCTTCATATGAGACGGTTAGGGTTAGACAGATACAAAGGCATCAAAAACAAGTTGAAATAGCTTTTGAAGGGCAAAGAGCAGCTCTTAATTTAGCAGGTGTATCACATCAAGATATTTCTCGTGGAGATGTGCTTGTAGAGAACGATTTTTATAATGTTACAAAACGAATTGACATCGCTTTTCAATCTCTCGACTCTATCGATCACATCATAAAACAGCGCCAAATAATTAAACTTCACATTGGTACACAAGAGGTCATGGGAAAAATAATTTTTTACGATCGAAATGAAATAAGTCAAACAGAAACAGACATCGTTCTATGTCAAATCCAAGTGAATCAACCTATTATCGTTGCAAGGGGGGATCGCTTTATTGTGAGAAGACCAACACCTACTGAAACAATTGGTGGTGGATGGGTCATTGATCCTCTTGCAAGTAAACACCGTTTTGGGACACATACAATCAATGAGCTTAAAATCAAAGCAACTGGGACACCTAAAGACCGATTGATCTCATTAATGACCGAACAAAGTGTGTTAACTAAAAATAAAATTTTAAAAGAACTAGCTATCTCTGACACTGAGTGGAAAGACTTAAAAACCAATTTATTAAAGATAGATAACGAACATTACACACTTAAATCAATTATTAAACAAATAGAAAAAGTTATTTTATCAATCATTGAAAACTATCACCTTGCATATCCTATGCGTCAAGGAATAAATAAAGCAGAAATTTTATCTAATTTAAAAGTCACTTATCCTCTTGTTTTATTAGAATTTACTTTAGCTAACTTAAATGATGAAAATAATATAAAGCTCACAGAACAATATATCTCTTTAAGTAATGTCAGGCCATCTTTGCCGAATGAATGGAAAAAAAGATTAGAAACTATTGAAGAGAATTTAATCAATCAAGGGATGGAAGTAATAAAGTGGGAAGACTTGATTAAACCACATAATATTCCTCCTACGATTCAAAAAGAGTTTTACTATTATTTACTCCATACAAAGCGAGCATATATTTTTGATGAAGGTAGACTCATTTCTAATCATGCTGTAGAAGAAGCATATGCGTTATTAAAAGACTACACAAACGCTGAAGCATTTACTCTTCAAACAGCGAGAGAGGCTTTAAATTTATCTAGAAAAAATCTTGTTCCTCTACTTGAATTATTAGATGAATTAAACTATACAAAAAGATCGGATAACACACGATTATGGCTTGAATAAAAAAAGCAATTTCAACTATTTTTCGTTGAAATTGCTTTTTTATTCAAGTTATTAACTTCTTTTTTCTTTACGTTTAGCATACAGTAAGTATAGAAAACCACCAATAACAATTACAATACCAAGTAACATTAACGAATAAATATTTGTTGCTGTTTTAGGTAATAAACTCCCTAATCCATCTTTTGATGGGCTTTGCATTGTTGTATCTGTCGATGAATCAGTAATTGGTGCGTCCATTTTTGATTTATCTTCCTCTGATGAATCAGCAATTGGTGTGTCCATTTTTGATTCATCTTCCTCTGATGAATCAGCAATTGGTGTGTCCTTCTTTGATTCATCTTCCTCTGATGATTCAGCAATTGGTGCGTCCTTCTTTGATTCATCTTCCTCTGACGAATCAGCAATTGTGGAGTCATCAGTAGATGGATCTTTAGGTAGACCGTCATCATCAACAATTTCTCCACCAGGAATTTCTTCATCAGGTGTCTCTTCTGGTTCTGGTTCTCCTTCATCCTCATCTTTAGGCTTTACAAAAATTATTGATGAGTTAGAATCATATGACGCCGCATCTACGAGATGCATAAAATTCGACGAAGAAAACATACTTACCATTAATATCATCGTCAGTAACATGCCTATTACTTTCTTCACTTTTTTACCTCCTTTTAAGGTGCGTCACTTAAAGTCCAATTAACTTGACCGACAGGCACTTTAAGGAATAATCCATTGTCGCCTGTTCCCCACTTTGAAGATAGATTAAATTCTTCAACTGAATTAGTGTTAGCTTCATACTCATGCTTTTTTATAAGCTGATCTTCTTCATTTAATATTATGTCTTTGTTATTATCTCCACGATAGATTAAAGCGTCTTCCAATTTTATATCTGGATCATCTTTAGATGTCAGTTGTTTATTCATTTTAGCAGTTAATTTCCAACCTACTTTTGTTGGACGGTCATCCTTAATTACTAAACCTTGTTCTAATTTATCTAAATCAACTAAATATTCATCTTGATAAGATTTAATCTCAGCTGTAAATTGTAATAATTTTGGAGCTGAAAGGAATTTTTCTAAATCTTCCTTTTGAACAATCACTTTTACAGGATCACTAACCTCTATATTGTCACCGACTTCTTTTTGGGTTACTGTTAATTCTTGACCTGCTTCAAATGGATCAAAACCAGTTACTATATAATTTCCATCACCGTCAACTTCTGTAGTCTTAACTTCTGAACTTCCAGCTAACTTGACATAGATTGTTGCACCTGGTTCTCCTGTTCCTTTTACCTCTGTTTCATTTTCATAAACATCATCTACAAGAGGAGGTTTTGATTTCATTAGATCATTTGCTTGAACAGTCACCCTTGTCGCCTCACTATCAGTGAAGCCTTGTTTAGTCTGTGTGACATATAGATTGTCACCAGCTGTAAATGGCTGATCTACTTCTACTTCATAATTACCGTTCTCATCAACAGTAATTGTCCCTAACTCATTATTTTTTTCATCCTTTACAACAATAGTCGCTCCCGGTGTTCCTGTACCACTTACCTTTGTCGTATCTTCATAGACAGTATGTACACCTGGTCGATCTAATTGTTCTAAGCCTGAAGCTTTAACGGTCATTGTTGCAGGTTCACTTTCTAGATATCCTTTTTTAGTTTGAGTGACAACTAACTCATCACCTTCGCTTAAAAGATTGACTGCAACAGAATAGTTCCCCTTATCGTTTACAATCGCCGTTCCTAATTTATTACCTTGCCTATCTTTTAACTGGATTGTTGCACCTGGCGTTCCTGTTCCAGTTACTACTTCATCGCCTGCATACGCATCCTTTATTGTTGGTTTAGGTAATTGTTCTTGTTTTTTTGCTTTAACTTCTACGCTAACAGCTTTACTTGGTTTATAACCTTCTTTTTCTTGATGAACTTTGAATGTATCTCCTTTTTTAAAGGATTTAAGATTTGAAACGGTAAATTTACCATCTTCTCCAACTTTTGTTGTCGCGATAATTGAACCATCTTTTCCTTTAACATGTATCGTCGCACCTGCTTTACCCGTTCCTGTTAAGCTTGTTTCACCTTCATAAGCTTGATTAACATGAGGTGGATTTAATTTTTCTAAAGCTTTTTCTTTTACGGTTACCGTTACAGGTTCACTCTCAAAATAGTTGTATCCTTCTTCTGATTGATAAACTTTTATTTGTTGATTTAATACAAACGGAGTAAACCCTGAAACATGATAAGTTCCATCGCTATTGACAATTGTTGAACGCGTTTCATTTCCATCTTCAACTCGAATCGTTGCTCCAGGTTTACCTGTTCCTTTTAACTCTGTTTCACCTACAAAATTCACCTGTGACCCCTGCTGGTTTATCTACGAATACATTAGCGTTAATCGTTGTTTCACCAATGACTTGAAGACCAGCAAGTGCTTCTACTAGATTAATTGTTCCATCTGTTAGCCCCTCCAATATTGGATTCGCAGCACTTACAACTGCTTTTTTTAAAGGGTTAACGATAGGGTTAATGACTAAAGTGTTTAATAGTGTCCCTACTCCTGGAAATGACTTTAATACTTTAATTTCTAATCCATCTACTGCATCTAAGACTCCCGTAACAGTATCTGTCACTACAGATTTAACTGCTGTTTCTAAATGTTTCCCTAACCCATCTGAAAAATCAATAACAACAGATCCATTTGAATTGACTACGACATCCACTTGATCTTCATAGGCTAAAAGATCAGTAAGTGCCTGATCAAGATTATTCAAGTTGTCTAAAGCTGTATTTAATTCAGTAAGTCCTTTTACCTCAACTATACCAGCTAATAATGTATCATTAATTGCAGCATCTAAAACAGTTGTTAGTCCTGTAATTAAGTTAGTAACTGATCCTGTTAATCCGTTTACTACTCCACTCAGCGCCGGTAAATCATCCATCGTTATCGGTAAGATTTCAACACGAACGTCTGCTTGACCATTGGACTCCATTTTCTCTGCGAGTTCAGGTATGTAAAATACACCTACTCTATTAGGGTTTATTAATTCCACGTCCGCTAATCCC
>CAJDVH010000071.1_pt1 | contig 9553 bp, 7 predicted proteins | sample 7391261 | NCBI WGS metagenome assembly CAJDVH01 (sample SAMEA7055694, study PRJEB34461) | soil metagenome | biome: terrestrial ecosystem; feature: Peninsula; material: soil | place: Antarctica | collected 2016 | reverse complement strand
GTTCAATACCAGTCAGGATACGCGCTTGTTCAAATATTTTTAAATTTAACGCTTCTTCAACTGTTAAATACATATATTTATCCTCCAATCCAAATGAATACGCTATCATTTTGATGTAGTTTAATCATAGATGAATGATCATAGTCCATAAATTATAACATAAAAAACAGGCACCCGATAAGTGCCTGTTTTTACTGAAGTATTTATTAACGATTAACTAGCTTCAATCGTTACTTTACTTTGCTTGTTAGCTATAAATTGAATTAAGAATATTACAACTAAAATACCTACTCCAATTAAATCTAGATAAATGTTTGGAATAATTAACATGATTGCTCCAGCAAGCACTAATATTCTAAAGAACCAATTTAGTGATCTTAGCATATATCCTTCTGTTGCAATACCTAACATAATAACACCAACTATCGATGTTATTGCGATGATTATTCCTGTCATGACATCTGTATCGATAAGTAGTAATGAGCTATTGTATACAAAAGCGAACGGAACTATAAATCCTGCAATCGCTAATTTCATGGAGGCAAATCCGGTTCGCATTGGATCCCCGCCAGAAATACCCGCAGCTGCAAATGAAGCAAGTGCAACAGGTGGTGTTAAATTAGCAAAAAGTCCAAAGTAAAAGACAAACATATGAGCAACGAATGGTTGGATTCCTAACTGAACTAATGCTGGTGCAGCCATTGTTGATGTAATAATATAAGTTGGGATACTTGGTAAGCCCATACCTAAAATAATTGATGCAACCATTGTAAAGATTAAAGTTAAGAATAAACTATTACCACCAATCATTACAATAGCATTAGCTAATTTTAAACCAAATCCAGTTAAAGTTGCCACACCTACAATAATACCAACAGCAGCACACGCAATAGCAACAGATAAGGCTGAGCGCGATCCATCTTCTAATGCGCCTAGTAATTCTTTAAATGACATACGTGTCGTTTTACGTAATTGCGCAATTACAATCGTTACAACTATTGTCCAGAATGCCGCAAAAATAATTGTTTTTCCACTGAAAAATAACATGTAAATTAAAAAGAGTAACGGAATAACTAAATGTCCTCTTTCTTTCATAACATCAGATACCTTTGGCATTTCTGATTTATCTAAACCTTTTAGTCCATTTTTTGAAGCACGTAAATGTATTTGAGTAATTACACCAGTGTAATATAAACCAGCAGGTAAAATTGCAGCTAACGCAACAGTTGAATAAGGAATACTGAGCACTTCTGCCATAATAAAAGCTGCAGCTCCCATAACTGGCGGTAGAATTTGACCACCTACTGAGGCGGTTGCTTCAACTGCTCCTGCAAAATTTTTCTTATAACCGATACGCTTCATAAGTGGTATTGTAAATGTTCCGGTAGTTACAACGTTAGCTATAGCAGAACCATTGATACTACCTAAAAAACCACTTGCTATGACTGCAACTTTCGCAGGTCCACCTTTTGTATGCCCTGCTATTGCTATTGCAATATCATTAAAAAATTGACCCATTCCCGAACGTCCTAAAACTGCACCAAATATAATAAACAAGAAGATATAGGTTGCCGAAACACCAATTGCTGTTCCATATATTCCTTCAGTTGTGACATAAAGTTGATTAATAACCGTATCCCATTCATATCCTCGATGTCTAAAAATACCAGAAAAAGCTCTTCCCGCTATGGCATATACAAAAAATAACATTGCTAAAATAGGTAAAGCCCAGCCAGTCATGCGCCTTGCTGCTTCCAGTACTAAGACAGTTAAGATTACTCCAAAGAAAACATCTAAGGTGTTCGGGATTCCGCCACGATTAATAATTTCTAAATAATCTATAAATATGTATGCTGCAGTTGATAAAGATACTAATGCTAAAATAACATCATACCAAGCTAACTTATGTCTTTTAACAAAACGATTAGCTGGATATAGAAGGAATATTAAACAAAGTACCACTGACACGTGTAGAGCACGATGTTTCAATGTAGTTGGTGCTCCTAATGCAGAAGTGTATAAATGATAAAATGCAAATAAAACAGCTATAGCTGATATAACACGTGTGACATTTTTATTTGTAAATGTTCTAAATCTTGATTCTGCATCGTATTTTTCTAATACAGCTTCATGACCAGCAACACCTTCTTGGTTTGTTTCATTCATTTTTTCTGACATAATATCCCTCTCATTCTATAATAATCTCAGCTTTATGATGATGTGGTATATCTTTTGTTTTTAAAAAGCTTTGATTATTTTTCTTTATTTCAAAGTTCGCATTATGCGAATGAATCCACTGATATTTTTCCTTTTCTTCATAAAAATCAGTCATTATAACATAGCCATCTTTTATATGTACTTTACCTTTTTTTTGATTAGGAACACCTGAACCATATGATTTAAAACTTGTTTCGATTAAGATAATTTTTCCTTCTTCATTTACTTTAAGTTTCTCTTTCCACTTGGTTTTTTCGACAGAGTGTATCCATTCAACACTAAAAGTATCCTCTGGATGAAGTAATGTGCGAGCGTACTCTTCGTTAGTCTCTTGATCATAAATAACTAGTTCCATTTTTTTCTCTTTTAATATTATATAACTGAATATTAAGATAACACTAAGGATGATAAAACTAAGGAAGAGCCATTTATGGCTCTTTCTTAATTGAATCACTCTAAAACGCCTTCTTCTTTATAATACTTTTCTGCTCCTGGATGTAATGGAACACTTAAACCTTCTGTAGCTTTTTCAAGTTCTATATCTTTACCAACATTATGCGTTTCACTTAAGACATCTAAATTTTCAAAGAATGCTTTTGTAATTTCATACACAGCCTCTTCACTTAAGTCTTGATTAACAATCATTGTATTTGTAATTTCAATTGCTTTAACATCTTCTTCTACACTATATGAATCAGCTGGAATAGTTGTTTCAATCAAGTAAGAGTATTCTTCTGTTAATTTTTCCATCGCATCATCTTCAATTGGAATTAATTGAATTTTGTGTGTTGTATCTAAATCCATTAAACCTGCGTTTGGTATACCACTACTTAAAATAGCTGCATCCACTAAACCGTTTTTCATTTGATCAACTGATTCTGCAAATGATAAATAATCTGGTTTAATATCATCATAACTCATGCCATGACCTTCAAGTAAAACTTGTGAAGCTAATTCTGTACCTGAGTTTGGTGCGCCAACAGCTACCTTCTTACCTTTTAAATCTGCAAATGTTTTAATACCTGAATCTTCCGTTGTAACTACATGTAAGTAATTGGGATATAAAGCAGCAATTGCTTGAAGATCTTTTTGTTCACCTTCATCTTCAAATGGTCCTACTCCTTCATATGCTTGATAAGCAGTATCACCTGTAATTAATGCCAACTCAGCTTGTCCATTTAAAACTAAATTAACATTCTCCACTGAAGCTTGAGTTGCTTGAACCGACGTATCAGCACCAATTTCATCTTCTAAGATTGTACCTATACTTGCGCCTAATGGATAATAAACGCCTGAAGTTCCTCCTGTTGCGATTGTAATAAATAAATCTTCTAGATTAGATTCACCATTACTACTTGACTCTCCTCCATCATTACCACCACAAGCTGCTAGTACTAGAACAGTAACTATCATCATTAATAAACGTTTCATTATAATTCCTCCTTATTTAACTTCTTGTTATAATACACATGCAATAATCATGCCAACTTTTATGTGTTGATACATCAATGTTTTGTAAGCGTTTTATTTATATTTTTAAAATAACCGGAAAAATCTTCCGGTTGACCAGCATATTTTTCCGGTTATTCTATCTTTTCAAGTTTTCCTCTTAAACCACGTTCACTTATTCCTAACATTTTAGCTGTATTTTTTCGATGGTTATCATTTGCAACTAAAGTTGCTAAAATAACCTTCTCTTCTATTTCTTTTAAAGTAAGGCCAACTAAATTTTCTATAGCAGTTTTCTTGTCATCATTTTTTTCTGGTTGTTGATAGAATTGATGATTTAAATCTTTTAATTCAATTTTGTTACCATTTGACATGACAAGTGCAGATTCAAGTATATTTCTTAATTCTCGAATGTTTCCAGGATAATCATAATTGAGTAACCACTCCATTGCTTGTGGAGATATTTCAGATATATCTCTATTTAATTCTTGATTAAACGTTCGTAAATAATAATCAATTAATAATGGTATATCTTCTCTTCGCTCTCTTAAAGGAGGTAGAGTTATTTTTATAACATTTAATCTGTAATATAAATCTTCTCTAAATTCACCTGTTTTAATTGCTTCTTCTAAATTTTTATTTGTTGCTGCAACGACTCTTATATTTAATTTTATTGCGTCACTTGCACCTATTGGTGTAACTTCTTTTTCTTGCAAAACTCTTAATAGCTTTGCTTGTAAGTCTAAAGGCATATCGCCAATTTCATCTAAAAAAATCGTTCCATCTTGTGCAAGTTCAAATTTTCCTTTACGTGATTTTGACGCACCTGTAAAAGCACCTTCTTCATGACCAAATAATTCACTTTCTAATAGATGCTCAGGGATAGCAGAGCAATTTAACACCTCCAAACGATTATTTTTCCGATTACCACTATAATGAATCGCTTGAACGATTAATTCTTTTCCTGTCCCACTTTCTCCTGTGATTAAGACATTTGTATCAATTTGCTTTACTCGATCAATCATTCTAAATACGTTCCTCATCTTTGGACCTTTACCAATCATTTTATCATTTATGTTACTTTCAAGTTCTTTACTCAAGTATTCGACTTGTTGATTTAATTCTAATAAATGAATTGCTTTTTTTATAATTGAACGTAACTCTTCCATTCTCAGAGGTTTAGTTAAGTAATAATAAGCACCCGCTTCAAGTGCTTCTACTGATGATGCTATTGAGCTATACGCTGTCATCATAATTACAATCACTGAAGGATGGTGTTCTTTAATTTCTGCTAAGATATCTAAACCATTTACTGAGCCAAGTTTTAGATCTAATAGACAAATATCTATTTCTTTTTCTTTTAATTTCTCTAGCCCTTTTCGTGGGTCAGTTTCAGTGGATATATCATATTCATCTTCTAATGCAAATTCAAGTGACGTACAGATTGCTTGTTCATCATCTATAATTAATATTTTTTTCATTAGACTGCTCCCATTCTTTAAAAACTAAAGTAAACTTACTCCCCTTACCTAATTCGCTCACTATAAATATTTCACCTTTATTTTCTTTAATATATTGTTTTGATAAGCCAAGACCTAAGCCTGTCCCTTTTGATTTTGTTGTATAAAAAGGTTCAAATAAACGTTTTTTTGTTTCTTCTGACATACCTATGCCATTATCATTAACTTCTATTATATTGTTTTCTGCTTGATTAAAAAGTTGAATTGTAATTGTTGGCTTTTCTTTAAACTTATTATCTTTTTGCTTTATTGATTCCATCGCATTTAAAATAATATTTATTAATACTTGTTTTATTTGATTTAAATCACCTTTAATTTTTAGTTCTTTTTCAATCTTTAAATTTAAATAATAACCTTTATTTTCAATATTATTTTTAAAAATAAGTGCTGTTGAATAGACTAGTTCACTTAAATCTATTATTTCAGAATGGTTACCATTTGGTTTAGCGTAATTAATTAAACTTTCTAATAACTTATTTAATCGATCAATTTCTTTCGGTACATGTGTAGCAATTTCTTCTCTAAATTTCAAATTATCAATTTTTTGAGGAATCATTTCTACAAATGTTTTAATCGATGTTAATGGATTTCTTATTTCATGTACTAATCCTGCTACAAGTTGAATAAGTATTTGGCTTTTTTCTTCTTCAAATAGATAATCTTGTAGCTTTTTTTCTTCAGTTATATCTAAAGCAAATAACAAAACACCCGTTACTTTTTGGTCATGATTATAAATAGGTTGAATATCGTATGTAATATACTCAATATCTTCTAGATATTCACTTACATTGAGTATTTGATCTAAGTGTTTTTCTTTTGTTTCTAATACACGGTATATTTTTTCTTCTAATTCATTACCCATTAAAATGACATCTTTAAATTTCTTTCCAACCACCGATTGATCAACTCGAAACATCTCACAAGCTACCTGGTTTATTGTCACAACTGTTCCCTCTATATCTACGGTCATGACGCCTCTATAACTTGATTCCAAAACTTGATCTTTTGTTCGTTCGCTTTCTAATGTTTTTTTAATTTGTATCTCAAGTCTTTCATTTATTTGCTGTAAATCTTTCGTCTTTTGGTTTACTTTTTTTTGCAACTGTCGATTCCAACGTAAACTTAACAAGAAAATAATGACACCAATTATAATAATAGCTATTGTAATTTGAAGTAGTTTTTTTAAGTTTTCACTAATTGGCGTGTCTAACGTGTCAAACCATTTATTATAAATTGTTGTATATTCATTTGATAATTTTAATTCATTTATGCCTTGATTCAATTGATTTAATAAATTATAATTTTCTTTTTTAACAGCAAAAGAGTATTCTATCGGCAATAATTTATTTTCTATAAAATGAAAATCTTTTTCAAAATTTGCTGCTTTTAATAAATATTTTGTAGTAAAATAATTCCCAACAAAAATATCTGCGCGATTATTCATTAAAATTTTAAAACTTACGTCTTGTCTGCTCGATACGTGTAAATCAATATTACGAATGTTTTTCATGAATTCATATTCTAAGGTGTTTAATTGAAGAGCTACTTGTGCTTCGTTAATATCTTCCAGACTCTCAATCTTGCTATCTTTATGTGCAAGAATACTTATCTGTGAAGTAACATAGGGTTCAGTAAAATCCATCATTGCATTATGTTTTTTAGTAAAAGGTACTCCTAATAAAACATCAATATCACCAGTATCTATTGCATTAAGAGATTGATTTTGTGTCATTGGTATATAGTTAATTGACATATTTAAATTTTTAGCAATCTGATTCATTACATCAATATTAAAACCTTTATGTATACCATTCTCATGGAACTGATAGGGTGGTAAGTCAGGAATATAACCAACTTCTAGAGAATTCTCAATTTTATTATTATCAGCACTAATAAATTTGGGTATAAAACAATTTATTACAATTAAACAACACAAAACGATTCTCTTCATAATATCCTCTTCCTAATTTATTTCAATTAAATAAAGATTATTGTTTTAATCTAATTAATTGTAATCTCCATCAGACTTGCACATAATATAATCTATTTATCACAATTATACAAGATGTGATAAATTAATCTTAGCATCCAATACACATTTAATTTAAAAAAGATTCATTTAATTCAAGTGTTTAATAACAGCTTCAGTGAATGTTTGTGTTGATTTAGTTCCACCAAGGTCTGGTGTTGTTTCACCTTTTTCGAGTGTTGTTAAAATACCATTTTCAATTTTATTTGCCAATTTTAATAATGTTTTATCGTGATGTTTATTTGCTAACCACTCAAGTAACATCACTGTTGATAACATAACGCCTACAGGGTTTGCAATTTCTTGACCGACAATATCTGGTGCTGAGCCATGTACGGCTTGTGCCATTGCTTGTGATTCATTCGCATTAATTGCAGGTGATAAACCTAATCCCCCTACTAATTCGCCAGTTAAATCAGATAAAATATCTCCAAACATATTTTCAGTCACAATAATATCAAAATCACTCATTCTTTTGACTAAATGAGCTGCCATAGCGTCAACATGAAAATCATTTACTTCAACTTCAGGATATTCTTTTGCCACTTCATAGCAGACATCTTTAAAAAGCCCCGTACCTAGCCTAATGACATTTGCTTTATGGACAATGGTTACTTGCTTTTTTCTTTTCATTGCTGCTTCAAAAGCAGCTCGAGCAATTCGTTCGATCGCTTTTTTTGTAAATACACCACTCGAAACGGCAACATCTGGTGTTACCATCCATTCGCCAACCCCACTATACATATTTCTATCAGGATAATAACCTTCTGTATTTTCACGATAAATAATAATGTCTGCTTCAGTTACTAAGCCATTAATTCCTTTAAGTGATTTTGCAGGTCTAATATTAGCAAATAAGTCAAAATAATGACGTAATTCACCACTTGGATTTCTTTCTGTTTTAAAACGCTCTGGATAAGCAGCTGAATCATGTGGTCCCATAATCCATCCATCTTTTTGAGCTAATTTTTCTTTTGTTTGCTCAGGTAATGGATGGCCATATGTATCAATTGCTGACAAACCCATCGGCAAGGTCTCTAGCTTTAATTTAACTTGTTCTGTTCCTTGATTAGCAGCTTCTAATACAGCTAAAGTTGCTTCAATCACTTCTCGACCTATTCCATCACCATGCATGACGCCTAATTGATATGTCTTCAATTATTTCACCTCTTTAATTAATCGTTCTTTAAGACAGACTCGATAGCATCTATGTAATGATAAAATTCATCTTCAGGTTGTTTCCTGTTTTCAGAAGCTAAATCATTATCTTTAAAGAATGCCTCTCTTTGAGCTGTGCTTATTTCAATTTGAACGCCTTTACCTTGTTTATTTTGATTGACGATATTTTCTTTTTTAAGTCCCGCTAAATTTTTAAGTGCTAAACTTGCAGAGAATCCCGCATCTTGAAGAGCTAATTTTACTTGATCTGCTAACTCTTTATCTAAACCACCTATAAATGTATGTTTTTCTAATTTATCATCGTAGCCATGCACTGATAGAGTAATTGAACTATTTTCTATCATCTCTAATGCTTTGGGTTCGTCGTACATTGTTGAAGTAAGATGCATTGACCGATTTCCTGACTTTTTAATGCCGTTAAAACTATAGTAGGCATAATCGTTATTTTTGGCTAACTCTTTAATTAACTCAGTTGTGCCTGGTTCAATTCCTCCACCGTGGATAGCAAGGAGTAACACATCTGAATTAGTTTCTTCATAATGAATCGTATAATCCTCACCTTCAACTTCGTTTTCTTTTAATTCTTCAAAGTTTTGATATCCCTTATCTTTATCGCCTAAGTTAAAATATAATAATATTGCCAACACGACTAATAAAAGTAAAGCACCTATCGTAATAACATTTTTATCTTTCACTTATCTACCCTCATTTTTTAATTATTATGTGCTTAATTTTATTATAGCTCATTTATCAGATTTTTCTAATTAATCTAACTTAAAAAAACACCTACATTTACGTAAGTGTTTACAAATTAGTTATTATTCACAATTTTTTCTACTAAACTAGTTAATTCCTCATCGGAAAAATCTGGTTGCGGATAAATCGGATTAAAGATTACTTCTTTTCGTTTAATATATGCTGTTTTTAAACCCGCTTTTTTAGCACCAAATAAATCCCAATCATGTGAGGCCACCATAACAACGTGATTTGTTGATACATTTTCTTTCTTGGCAACATATTGATATATCTGACTAAAAGGTTTATATTTCTCTACTGCATCAACCGAATAATAATGATCAAACAAACCAATTAGTCCTGCATTTGTAAGTTGTTGTTCCATCATTTCTAATGATGAATTAGAAACAGCAATTACTTTAAT
>CAJDVH010000110.1_pt2 | contig 9579 bp, 8 predicted proteins | sample 7391261 | NCBI WGS metagenome assembly CAJDVH01 (sample SAMEA7055694, study PRJEB34461) | soil metagenome | biome: terrestrial ecosystem; feature: Peninsula; material: soil | place: Antarctica | collected 2016 | reverse complement strand
TTACGACGATCCTTGCGAGTATATGCACCAGCCATTAAATTTTCTTCAACGGTTAAATGCGGGAAGACGCGGCGCCCTTCCATGCAATGAAAAACACCACTTCGCACCATCTTATCTGGTGTATATGCATTAATATTTTCTCCTAAAAATTCTATCTCACCATCTGTAATCTCTCCACCCTCACCTGCTAATAAACCTGAGATTGATTTTAAAGTTGTCGATTTACCAGCACCATTGCTTCCAAGTAAGGCGACTATTTTCCCTTCTGGGACGTGGAGAGATACACCTTTTAAAGCTAAAATAATTCTATCATAAACAGCTTCAACATTATTTACTTTAAGCATAACGTCTCTCCTTTAGGATCTTATCTAATCAAACAGAGAAGTTTTTGTGATTAATAACTTCTCTGTTTAATTCATATATCCTTGGATTTATTTATCGGCACTAATATAATCAGTGAACGCTTCCCATTTCCCATCTGTTACTTTTCCAAGACGGGCTTCATCTGTTCCAGCATGATCTTCAGCGTCAAAGCCAACTGGTGCTGCTAATCCACCTAAATCAAAGTTATCCATTGATTCAAGAGCTTCTTTAAGTTCTGCTCCAGTAATTTCCTCACCATCTGTATTTTCTGCTGCAATTTTAACCGCTTCGGCCATTACTTTACCAGATACCCAACCTGCGACATGCTGCATATTAATATCTTCAATTGATTTTCCTTCACCTTCTAAATACTCTTTGTATTCATCCATTCCTGGAACGTCTTCATATGGTAGGGCATGTGTTAATGTACCAATAAATCCTTCTGTTACGTCAGCACCAGCTTGTTCAATCAGTCCCTCACCAACTGCTTGGTTAAGTCCGATAAACTGTGTTTCAATCCCTAATGTTTGAGCTTCACGTAAAGCTACAGCTGTTGCTCCCCATGTTTCTTGGACAATGACATAATCAGGTGCTGCTTTTTGCATGTTTAACATTTGTGATTGTGCTTCAGTAGCGTCAAGTTCAATAATGAAATCACCAACATGTTCAACGCCGATTTCTTTTGAATAAGCTTTAATATCTTCAATAGGTGAACGACCAAATCCATTATCACCATAAATTAGAGCAAATGTTGGTTCGCCACCTTCATGATTTTCTTTAATCCAATCAAGCACCATGCGTCCTTGGTCAGAATAAGATGCTGCAATAAAGAAGTTATACGGGTTAGCTTCTGGATCATTTAAAGCTTCAGAATATGATGCAGAAATATAAGGTATCTCATCTGCTGCTACTTGTTCACGCATAGCTTCAGTATCTCCAGTACCCCAACCTAAAATACCAACGGCATTATCACGATCTCGGAATGATTGATAGGTTCTTTGAGCATCACTAATCTCATAACCATAATCTTCACCAGAATGATCAATGTGAACGCCTTCAATACCACCATTACTTTGTAAATATTTAAAATAAGCAGTTTGTCCTTCTGAATATGGTGTTCCTGTATCACCTGAGCCACCTGTTATATCCCATAATGCCCCAATTTTAACAACCATTGCATCTTCATCGACCTTAACATCTTTTTCTGTGTCAGCACCCTCATCGCCTCCGCCTCCACCACAAGCAGCTAAAAACAACATGAGTGTTAAAGCAAAGATCAGTCCTAAAAACTTTTTCTTTTTCATTAATATTTCCCCCTTTTTTATCTATGTGTAACAAGCCTAAATGGCTTAATAAAACCAATTTTAATGTGAAAATGGCCAAAGTCTAAAGTAACTTTTGACGTTTAACCAAATTTGAGCTAATCCACCTGGTTCAAAAATTAAGAATAAAATAATAACTAAACCAAAAACTAACTCCTTAAATGACGATAATATTTGATTGATATTTGGTAAATAGCCTGAAATAATACTAACCATCATATCAAGTCCAACAGGTAGGAAGGTAATAAATAACGCACCCAAAATTGAACCAAAGACGCTCCCCAAGCCACCTACTAAAATCATCGCCAAGTACTCAATTGAAACTTCAATACTATAAAATTCTGGACTGACAATCATCGTGTAATGTGCTAAAAGAGCACCAGCAATCCCAACAAAGAATGAACTAATGGCAAATGCCATCACTTTATAACTAAATAAATTGATTCCCATAATTTGTGCAGCAACATCACGATCTCGAACAGCTAAGAATGCTCGACCTGTTCGGGTTCTAATCAGATTAGTCGCATACAAGGTAGTCAGAATTAAAATAATAACGACTAAATAGTAATAACTTGTGTTTGATGAAAGTGAATATTCACCAATTTTAGGTCGACTTAAACTCATCCCTGCTGTACCACCTGTTAAGCTCGTCCATCTCGTAATAACAAATAAGATAACGACTTGAGCAGCTAAGGTGGCGATTGCTAAATATAAGCCTTTTAACCGCAGAGACGGTATGCCAAATAATCCGCCGATAACTGCTGTTGTTACACCTGCTAAGGGTAGTGTAATCCAAAAGCTCAACCCAACTGTTGATGTTAATATGGCTGCGGTATACCCACCAACACCTAAAAATGCTCCAACACCAATGGATATTTGTCCTGTAAAACCTGTTAATATATTTAATCCAATTGCTCCAATTGAAGCAATCGCTCCCAAGGTTAAGAGACCTATCATATAATTTGACACAAAAAGAGGTAAGACAAGCACTAATGCAAGAATAATCATCATGATTATCGTTTGTTTTTTCGTTTTAAATAACTTCATATCATTTTTATAACTTGTTTTGTATGTTCCACTTTCTGCAACAAACGGATTACGCAATCGCTTCACACCCTTTCTATTCCACCTTTACCAAACAATCCATATGGCTTGATCATTAAAATGATAACGATAATGATAAAAGGAACAACTTCTTTTAAGCCACCACCAACAAGTGGATCTAAGTAGCCGCCAGCTAAATTTTGAATAATACCAATAATAAAACCGCCTAAAATTGCTCCTAAAATACTATCCAAACCACCTAAAATAACAACTGGTAAAACTGTTAATCCAATTGTTGCCATTGAACCACTAACCCCGTTAATATTTCCTAACAATATACCACCAACAGCAGCAACGACTGCAGCAATCGCCCATGTCATTGCATAGACTGTTTTAATATTAATCCCCATTGATAAAGCTGCTTCTTGATCATCAGCTACGGCACGCATGGCAATACCCATTTTTGAGAATTTGAAAAACAACGAAAAGATAATGAGTAAGACCATAACAATAATGAACGAATATAAGTAAACTGGCGCAATAATAATGCCCGAAAACTCAACCGGTGTTGCAGGAAAAACTGCTGGGAATGATTTAGGTTGCGTTCCCCAAATCATATGCACGGCACCACCTAAGACACTTGATAAACCAATCGTAGCCATAATGACGGAAATAACAGGGGCATTTTGTAACGGTCTTAAAATAATCCGTTCAACAACAAGCCCTAAAATCGCACTAAAGACTAAGGTAATTAAGACTGCAAGAATAAATGGTAAGTTATAAGCTGTCATAATCGTAAGTGAAATATAGGCACCAATTAAAACAAATTCCCCATTAGCTAAGTTTAATGCATCACTCGCTCGGTAAATAAGCACAAAACCTAGAGCAACGAGTCCGTAAATCGAACCGACAACTATACCTGTGACAAGTAATTGAATGAAGAATGTCATTAATTACGCCACCTCCTCTTGCTTAGAATCTAAATTAATGATTTGTAATTCAATTTTTTCTTTTCTAAAGTCATCATCTGGATCTGACATATCTATTGTTTTTTGATTTAAATACATGGAATCAATAACTTTTTGAAATTTATCTGTGACAAATTTTCTTCGTAATTTCAATGTCCGTGTCAGTTCTCCATCATTTGCATTAAATTGATGATGTAACAAGACAAAGCGTTTAATCCGCGCATGTTCAGGTAACTCAGCAATTAGTTGCCGGACTTCTTGTTCAACTAAATCGACAACCCGCTGATTAAGAGATAAATCTTCATATGATGTGTAGACCAATTGTTCACGATCTGCCCATCTGCCAACACTTGTCATATCAATATTAAGTATGGCTGTTAAGTAAGGGCGATTTTGCCCAATGATGATTGCTTCTTGAATATATGGACTAACTTTTAATTTGTTCTCAACAGCTGTAGGGTATACATTTTCATTATTGTCTGCTTTTATAATATCTTCTTTCCGGTCTAAAATAACTAATTGACCTTCATCAGAAATATAACCACAATCACCAAGTGATAACCAACCATCTGTGATTTGTTTATCATCTTCAGCATTTAAATAATGAGCAAAAATGGCTGGATTTTTTACAAAAATTTCATTATCTTCCCCAATTTTCACTTCTGTTTGTGGTAACGGTTTTCCTGAACTTTCTACACGGATATCATCGTCTGCTTGAACAAATGCAATCCCTGCAAGCTCTGTTCCACCATATGTTTGTTTTAAGTTAATCCCAATACTATGATAAAAATAATAAACTTCACTATTTAATGAAGCACCAGCAATATAAGCGCGTTTAACTCTAGCTAAACCAAAGTGATCTCTAATCGCACTAAAAACTAACCAATCACCCAGTTTAAACATAAACTTACTCATGCCTGATACTTTTTCATTAGTTAATTTAGCATGCGCGACTTTGTCACCATGCTTTTTAAACATGTTAAAAACTTTCTTTTTAAACCATGATGCACCATTGATTCGGGTAATAAAGTTAGACATAATCGTTTGATACACGCGAGGCGGGCCTAATAGTGTATGTGGACCGATTTCTCGTAAATCAGATAAAACAGTACTAGGTCTTTCAGGAAAGTTAACGATAGAGCCTTTTAATAAAGGAATCGTTATACTTAAGATTTGTTCGTGGATCCAAGCAAGTGGTAAAAATGATAAATAATCATCTTGGTAATTGATGTTATCTACTTCTTCTAAATGCTTTCCAGCAGCAATCAAATTCGTATGCGTAAGGAGTGCTCCTTTAGGATTTCCTGTTGTTGCTGCACTATAAGCAATGATAGCGTTATCATTTCCGCTTAATAATTTTGCTTTATTTAAGAAGTAATCTGTTTCGTTAACAAGTAATGCTTCACCTTTTTCAAGAAGTGAACCTAAACTCATTAACTTTGGATGATCATAATGGCTCATCCCTTGCTCGTTATAATAAATGATGTGTTCTAAGTGTGGTGTTTCTGCTTCAACTTCCAGTAATTTATCAACTTGTTCTTGATCTTCTACAATAACGATTTTTACTTGGGTATCATTTAAGTAATATTTTAATTGCTCAGGTAATGATTCTTGGAAAATAACCATTGTGGACGATTTTCACCGATTAACATGATCGTATCTGATTTTTTAAAAGCAAAATCTTTCTCAAGAATAATAGCTAAAGCTTCAGCATGACTCAAATATTCTCCCCATGTCATTTCATTCCAAATGCCTAAATCTTTTTGCCTGAGTGCGACTTTATTTGTATGTGTGTTTGCTCTTTCAGCTAAAAGTTTAGGTAAAGTTAGATCTGAATTTATCATCTTTGTCCCTCTCTTCTAACTTATTTCCTCTTCTCCGATATATGCTTTGATGACTTCTGGATTACTCTGAATCTCTTCTGGTGTACCAAAACCGATTTGTTTACCAAAATCAAGTACAGCAATATGGTCTGATAAATTCATCACGACACCTAAATCGTGTTCAATTAAAACGACCGTCATACCTTTTATTTCTTTCATATCTAAAATAATCCGTGCCATCATTTCTTTTTCTAAAGCATTCATCCCTGCCATCGGTTCATCTAATAAAATCAACTCAGGTCCTAAGGCAAGTGCACGTCCTACTTCGACTCGTTTTTGTAAGCCGTAAGGGAGTGTGCCAACAGGTGTATGGCGGATATCTTGTAAATCCATAAACTCAATAACTTTTTCAATTTCTTTTCGGTGCGCTATTTCTTCCTTAGCTGCTTTACCAAAATATAAACCACCACTAAATGGGCCTGATTTCATTAAAGTGTGTCTCCCTAACTTTAAGTTATCAAGCACTGACATTTGTGCAAAAAGTGCTATATTTTGAAAGGCTCGAGCAATACCAAGCGATGTTCTATTATATGGCTTCATACCAATCAGTGAAAATATTTCTCCTTTTTCAATATGATAACTTACATCATCTAATGCTTTAACACCACCAAACTGTAAGGATACTTGATCCACTTCTAACATTTTTTCCATATGTAACCTCCTTTTCAAACGTGTTAGCGGTTTCATTTAAATTTTGAATTTTCAGAAACTTGTAATATTGTAATAATACAGAAACATACTTGTAATGTCAATATAGAATCTTTTTCAATTAAAGACAATATTTCCCTATTGCTTTTTTTTCAATTTAAGCGTAAATTAATATTATTATCATCAATCATTTATTTAAACATTTATTTAAAAATAATTTATGGTATGATATTACTAATCATTATTTATGGAGGTTAAGAAGATGAATCGAAATGACTTAATTGCGCCAGAAGACTATAATATTTTTATGGAAATCGAGCGCTATGCGAATGATGAAAATCGAAAAGCTTTAATTACTGAAACCGAAGACGGTCAAGTGAAAGAATTAACGTACCCTGAATTAATTAAAAGAACGAATCAAGTCGGTAACGCTTTTTTAAATAGTGGCTTAAAAAAAGGTGATAAGATTTTAATTATGGTGCCACGTATTTTTGAAGCATATGAAGTTTATTTAGTAAATGGCGTTGTTTCTTATCATCAGTATGTGAACGCTTACAGCGAACTAGAGGAATATGATCAACTAAAACGCTTTGTTATTGGTGAAGCAGTCGATGATTGGGAATTCTTAGATGAATTAAAAGCTAATGCATCTGATGAATTAGCTATCGCTGATACGACACGTGATGACATTGCATTCTTACCTTATACATCAGGAACAACAGGTAACCCTAAAGGGGTTGTACATACACATTCATGGGGCTTTGCCCACCTTAGAACAGTTGCAGAAAACTGGCTTGATATTCAAGATGGCGATGTTGTTTGGGCAACGGCTGCACCCGGTTGGCAGAAATGGGTTTGGAGTCCTTTCCTAGCAACACTTGGGTCTGGAGCGACTGGATTTATTTATAACGGCCGCTTTAAACCAGAAAAAACATTATCACTAATCCGTGATTATGACGTCAACGTCCTTTGTAGTACACCAACTGAATACAGATTCCTTTCAACAGAAGAAAATTTAGGTGATTATAAATTCCCTAAATTACGTAACTTATTATCTGCAGGAGAAGCGTTAAACCCTGAAGTTATCGATATTTTCAAAAAGAACTTTGGACTTGATGTGCGCGATGGATATGGTCAAACTGAAAACACATTATTACTAGGTATTATGAAAGACACAGAATTAAGACCTGGTTCTATGGGGAAACCAACACCTGGTAATGACGTTACAGTCATTGATGATGATGGTAATCCAGTCCCTGTTGGTGAAGTCGGTGATATTGCTTTAAAAATTGATAGTCCGGCTTTATTCCGTGAGTACTATAAAGATCCTGAACGTACAAAAGCGTCTAGACGTGGCGATTATTACGTAACAGGTGACCGTGCTGAAATTGATGAAGATGGTTACTTCTGGTTTGAAGGTCGAAATGACGATATCATCATTAGTTCAGGATACACAATTGGGCCACACGAAGTTGAAGATACGATTGAAAGCCATCCATCAGTGCTTGAGAGTGCGGTTATTGCAAGTCCACATAAGGTCCGTGGAAATATCGTTAAAGCATATATCGTCTTAAGAGATGGTGTTGATGAGAGTGATGCATTAATTAAAGAAATTCAAGATTTTGTTAAAGAAAGAACCGGTGCCTATAAATACCCAAGAGAAATTGAATTTATTAAAGAACTTCCTAAAACAACATCAGGTAAAACAAGACGTGTTGCATTAAGGGAATTAGATAGAAAAAGTAGACAATAATATTTAACTTAAAAAAGTGGCTTTCGTACGCTATGTACGAAAGCCACTTCTTTTATTCATCTTCAATTTTAACGGCATTGATCGCTCTAAGTAAATCTGATTTACTTAAAAACAACTCCCCTACTTCTGTTGCTTCCCCATCACTTGATTGCTCCATTATTTTTACCGGTATATTTATTTCATGAACAGCTGTTTCTGGAAATTGCAACCAGCGCTCTGATACCAAACATGGCACGTAGCCTTCACCGTATTCATTTAATTTTCTTTGATTATAAGTAATTGGAATTGGGATAACATTTGTACTCATAAGTCATCTCTTTTCTATGTCTATTATCATTAATTTTTAGTCAGCTTTTTTATTATACCATAATTCATCACACTTCAGATTATGATCATTTGAATAATTGATTACATTTATTTTACATTTTTTCGTTACGTAAGCATTTTCTTATAGTACAATTAAATTAAGATCGCTTTTAGTTTTATAAGGAGGTAATGATATGTTATCAAATGAAATTAAAATAAAAGCTGCTTTATCCCCTGAGCAATTAAAAAGAGATGTTTTACCAACGGACTTTAATCCCAAAATTGCTCATTCAGATGAAAAACTAACGAGCATCGTGGGTCAAGAACGGGCTGAAACGGTCATGGAGTTTGGGCTCCGCGTTAATCAAAAGGGTTATAATATTTATGTAGCTGGTAATAGCGGGGTCGGTAAAACGACATTTACAAATACATTAATCAATGAAATCGCAAAAGAAGACACACAATTATTTGATTGGTGTTATGTGTATAATTTTGAAGATTCCTACCGTCCTAAAATGTTACAACTTCCTGTTGGGATGGGAAAACATTTACAAAGTGAGATGGAACAATTATTAATCGACTTACATGAAGATCTTCCCAAAGCGTTTAACGAAGAAAGTTATCAAAAAGAACGGTCACAAATTATTAAACAAATCCAACAACGCAGCAATCAAATTGTTGATACGATTGATGCGATTGCAAAAGAAGACAATTTTGTCATTCGCATGTCTGGACGTGGTTTTGTCACTGTCCCATTAGTTGATGGGAAACCAATTACGGAAGAACAATATAAAAATTTAGATAAAGAAACGCTTGATAATTATGATGAACGATCAGGTAAACTCCAAGAGAAAATTTATGATCATATGAAACGATTGCGTGCGATCGAAAGCGAATTAAAAGAAACATTAGTTAAATTGGAGCGTAAAACAGCTGACTCTGCGATTAGTTATCATATCGATATTTTAGAAGATAAGTTTAAAGAATGTCAGCATGTGATTGATTATTTAAATGATGTTAAAGCTGATATTATTAAACATCTTGATCACTTCCTAATCAAAGGAGATAATAAACAACAAGATCCCTTAATGCAACTCCAACAACAGTCCACTCAAGATAATTTTTCAAATCGTTACGTCATTAACTTACTTGTTGATAATAGTGAGACAATTGGGGCTCCAGTTATTCACGCGGATAACCCGAACTATTATAATTTAATTGGTAAAGCCGAATACGAAAGCCGAATGGGTGTCATGAGTACTGATTTCACAAAAATTAAACCAGGTTACTTA
>CAJDVH010000125.1_pt1 | contig 9722 bp, 8 predicted proteins | sample 7391261 | NCBI WGS metagenome assembly CAJDVH01 (sample SAMEA7055694, study PRJEB34461) | soil metagenome | biome: terrestrial ecosystem; feature: Peninsula; material: soil | place: Antarctica | collected 2016 | reverse complement strand
ACACAAAATGGAAACATTTCTACAGCAGATGGCATAATAAAAGCTTTTTGCTTTTCTCTATCGTTCTAACGCTTTAAATGTTTGTAATTTTTGCAACTCATTAAAAGCAGATGATGTATTATCTTAGGATTAATTCTCAGATTAGTGAATATTATATTACGGACAGTTGTAAACGCTTTTTCCTAAGTGTTTGGTAAGATATTTATTCACTGGGATTTTAAATAATTAAAAGACCTTTACCGCCAACGTTGCTATTGGCAACTTCTTAATTTTACCCATCTCAATTCCAAGTTTTCTAACTTGAAATTGAGATGGGTAATTTTTTTATTTTCATTTGAAGTTCTAATAATATCGAGTACTTTTGTTGCGCAATTCTATAAAAATGTTAGATTCCTTAATCACCACTGAATTCAACGAGTCTACAAATTCAATCCGCAAAGAATTGAATAATTTATCACAAGCTGGTTATCTAGAAAAAGAAGTTGTACAGAATCGTATTTTGTACAAAGCCAATAGCCGGCATCCGCTATTTGTTTCATTACAAAAAATTGTTCGGACATATATTGGCCTTGACGCGATAATAGCGCAAGTGTTAGAACGAATGGGCACAGTGGAAAAGATTATGCTAACTGGTGATTATGCAAAAGGAATAGACTCAGGTACTATTATGGTGACATTAATAGGTAAGGAGTTAAATGAAGCATATTTGCAGAATTTAAGTAAAAAAATTGAACAAATAATAGATCGTAAAGTGGTGTTTTCACTATCAGAGGATGAGGTGGAGGGTCTTGCTGAGAATGATTAGCTGAAGGTTTTTAATCATCGAAGCTTTTTTATTTAACACGGAATTAGATTGTTTAGTTTTACAACAAGATTGAGAAAAAGCGTATTTTTCTGACATTTTCTAATCGATTGACATTCGATTAGAAGTACAGAGAATTACTCTAGAAATAAATAAAATTATAAGATTTGTGAATTTCATCTGGGACTCACGACGCGAAGCGGTGCGGTGCATTGAATATCACGCATTAATCTGCAAAAATATTAAAATGTTAAATTATCATCATTATTAAATGTCATTAGCACAAAAAGGGCTTTCTGGTTTTTTATATTCACTTTCAAGTTCTGTTATTGTTAAGATTATTGGTTTTTTTGGAGGGATTTATTTAGCAAGGGTTTTAGGGCCTGAGGAATTTGGATTAGTAGGAATGCTCTATGTGATCTTTGCTGTATCCAGCTTTATGATCAGCGGAGGCTTTGGTCTAGCATTAATAAGAGAAAAAACGATAACTGAAGCCGATAAAGCAACAGTATTTTATTTCAATATTATTGTTAGCTGCGTTCTGTACATAATAATATGGTTCGGGGCTCCTCTTATCGCAAGCTTTTACGGTAGGCAAGAATTGATTAGCTTGACAAGGTTGATGGGAATAGATTTATTGTTTGGAAGTTTAACCATTGTCCAAACAGTAATATTACAACGAGAATTAAACTTTAAGTTTTTAAGCTATTTACAAATATTTACTAGTGTTATAGTTACGTTAGTCGCAGTCATTCTCGCGTATTTAGGTTTTGGTGTTTATGCACTAGCAATCAGATTTATTATAGGCAGCGCTGTATCCTCCATTATTTTATTTACGTTTAATAGATGGATGCCAAAAGGGTTTATAAATAAAAAATCGTTTAAACGTCTTTTTGCTTTTGGCTCAAATGTGATGCTTTTAGGTTTTATGAATAATATTTTTGGAAACCTTAATCAAGTAATTATAGGTAAGTATTTTTCCGCTGCTTCAGTCGGGTTCTTTAATCAAGGGAATATGTTCAAGGATAATATTACTGGAACTTTAAATCAAACAGTAATGACTGTTACTTTTCCGATGCTAGCTCAACTACAAGATGATAAAATTAGGTTGAAAGCAGCCTATAAAAGAATCATTCGAATTAATAGTTTTACAATCTTTCCTGCCATTACAATTTTGATTTTAGTGGCGGAACCATTAATTATTTCGCTGCTTGGAGAGAAATGGAGAGGCTCTATAGTGTTTTTACAAATTCTCGGAATTTCTGGATATGTTATGCATTTGCATAGTATTAATCAAAATGTGCTCAAAGTATGTGGCGGTGGTAGAGATTATTTGAGTCAAGGTTTTTTTAGAAACGGAATAACAGTGATGGGTGTATTAATTGCTGTGAATATTTCTGCGGTTGCTATGGCTTGGGCTTTCGTTATTGGAGAATTTTTGCAACTTTTTGTAAATGTCTATTACAGTAACAAATATATTAAATTCAGTATTGGCGAACAGTTTAAGATTATGTCCCCAATTATTCTGATAACGATATTGATGGCAGTAAGTGTTTATATTGTAGGTCTTTATCCGTACGAATCAAATTTAGTGAAGGTAATTGTTATGTCTGTTTTGGGATTACTTATATATGGAGGTTTAAGTGCTACTTTCAAATTAGAAGCTTTTATCGAATTTAAAGAGTTGATTTTAAAGAAGATATTTAAAAAATAAAGTTTTTTTGTATGGAATTCATGAAGAATAATTGTAAATCAAAATTTACGACAGTTTTGAATTGTGATTTAAATTCATTTAAGAAAGTAAAGTTAGATGACGGATACTCTATTTACGTCAAAGGAAGTCCAATGTATAAAGGACAGCTAATCGATTTGACTTTACCTGATTTTAAATTTATTATCGATGATTTGGGGGATCTGTCTAAAGAATCTGTTTCAAATTTTACTGTAAAAATAAGTGGCAACTATTGTTTTGTCGTTGAAAAAGAAAATCAAATTTTTGTTTTATCAGATATCATTAGGACATTTCCTGTCTTCTATTTAGTTACGAATCACAACGTAATTGTGTCTGATGTTTTAAGTTCATTTTCGGACTGTAGGATTGCACCAAAGAATGTCTCGGGATTTATAACCTCAGGGTACAATTTTGGCAACGCAACCATTTATGAAAATGTAAAATCTTTGCAAGCAGCTGAATTTTTAACCATCGACACATCTAAATTTCAAACGTCAAGTTTTCGATACTATAAGTTTCTTCCAAGTCTTCAAGCGCGTGAAATTTCATTGGATTCGTTCGTAAAGAAGTATAATAAAACCATGGAATTAATTATAAAAAGAATAATTACTTCCGCGCCGAATTGTCGACAATGGATTGTTCCGCTCTCAGGTGGTCATGATTCGAGACAGATTATTAATGCATTGTATAAATTACGAGTAAAGAATGTTATTTGTTTTACCTACGGGAAGATTAATAACAATCAATCAATTCTGAGTAAAAAAGTAGCTGAAGCCTTAGGCTATGATTGGCACTTTGTAGAATATACGGAAGAGAAATGGGCAACTTTGCACATTGATGGGGCAATTGACAGATATATAGACTTCGCTTTTCAAGGAAATTCTATTCCTCATCTTCAAGATTTTTTGGCTATTAATGAATTGATGCAGAAAAATATTATACGGAAAGATGATGTTATTTTGCCAGGTCATACTTTAGATATGATCGCTGGCGGCCATCTATCAAATCTTGATTTAGATTGTTATGACAAGGAAAGCTCTTTAGATAGAACCATATTAAGGCATGGTAAAATGCGCAATAAACATAGTCTCCGATTGTTCGAGAATTTTAATGAGCTTTCTTCAATTTACGACCAAATTAATATTCATCCAACGCAATTTCAAGAATATATTAATTGGCAGGAACGACAAGCAAAATTTATCGTTAACAGCTGCAGAATTTACGAATATTTTGGATTGGAATTTCGTTTGCCATTTTGGGAACGTGATTTCGTAGAGCTATTCTTATCCTTACCAAATAATCAAAGACTTGGAAGAAGGTTTTATCTCTCCGCCGAAAAAGAAGGAATTTTAGTTCCCGAACTAACAGAGATCCCTTTTGAAGATGAACTCAATTCTAAAAAACAAAAAAAGACTATAAACCAGAAAATACGCAGCAAAATTCCAACTAATATAAGGGCTCTAATGTCGAGATTTATAGATAGCAAATATTATGAAGGAGAATCATTAAACCAGATTTTTGCTTTAAAGGGAGACACGGTTGAGGAAGTAGTAGGATCACTACAAATCTTCCCACAAGACACACATAAATTTTTAAAACCACATCTAATAAGATACACTTATAGGACTGACAATGAATTATTAACAGGACTTTATGCGATTTCTAGAATATTGAAGAAATCAAAGTAATTCTAAACGATATGGCAATCCTAAACTTTATATAGCTTAGCCATATCAAATATCTTAAAAAATTTGTTAAATTAGTTTCAATTTAATTCGAATGTGATAGTAACACTTGAGAATTCTATCCTGCTTAATCAAATAGTTAATTAACTTTTCACAGTTGGCAAGAAATGAATTACAAAAATGAAAATTGTTACTGATAGCAGGTATTACTAAGATTAGTTTAGATGTAGAAAATGGAAAATACCAACAAGGAAAATAATAAAAACAAGCTCCTAGACTTTTTCAAAAAATTGCAGCTAAGTATTGATATTCAAAAAAAGGTTTATTCCTTACGACCTAAATTGATATCTGACTTAAACTGTAACTTTACTGGAGATTTTGACTTTGTCGTGCAAGAAAACCAGTTCCGAGAAGTCTTTGAAGTTATTTATAATCTTTGTAAGGAATCGGGCATTAATTTTACTCTTAATCAGCAAGCACAGAATAAAAAGCTATTTAAATTTTTTATTAGTCAAGATGACGATGCTTTTTTAATGGTGGAATTTTGGACGGTAATCGAGTTTACTAATAAAAACTCAGCAAGCGAATCCTATAATGCAAACGATATTTTTAAAGCACTAGAAACTAAAATTCTAAGTGAAAATGAGGTGTTTTCTCTTATTTTTATAACACACCTATTTCATAAGAACAAGCAAGTAAAATCGGATGAGAATACTTTTCGATTCAATTATTTTTTAAATAATTTACAAAATGAAAATGAATCGTTACAATCTACCGACACATTCATCCTATTAAATCGCCTAAAAAATGATGAAATTGCATTAAAGGTTGCAAATGCTGAAGCTATAAAAATATTAAGTGGTGCGGCTATTAGAAATAGTAGGAAATTATCACATAAACTAGCCTATTTCAGTTTAAGAGCACGTAACAAAATTTTGAATTTAAAGAAGATAGTACCTATTGTTGGTCCGGATGGTGTAGGAAAAGGCGCAGTTTCGGATGCTGCACTTTCAGGACTAAGTCAATGGGCACCATTTCCATTTAAGATGCTTTACCGAATAAAAGGATTTTACAGCGCTAGACTACGCCTTGTGCCAAATTTTAAAAATCAGGCTGGTAACCAATTAGATGAGCAAATTGGTTATTATATCTATTTTATGGCCTGGATGATGATCAGGTTATTGAAAGTTTTTAAACCTTCAAAAAAAATCTTATTAGATAGGTATTTCTTGGATTATCTAGGAACACCAATTCGGTACCTAAAACCAAATCAAACCCCTAAAAAATTAAAATATTATAATATACTACTGTGGCTAATGCCAGTTCCGAATAATATAATTTTTTTAGGCTGTAAAAGTGACTCTTTAATTTTGCGAAAGAATGAGCTTGAAATTGTTTCAGTAGATTTTTTGCAGCAACTGTACTGCGATTTTATAATCAAAAAGAAACCACCCGTTACGCTACATCGGCTTCAAAGAAAATTAATAAATTTATAAAAATACAAGTATGAAGATTACCCTGATTGCAGGAGCACGTCCAAATTTCATGAAGATTGCTCCAATTATTCACGCAATTCAAAAGGCTGCAAAATTGGGACAAAACATACAGTATCGTTTGGTACATACGGGCCAACATTATGATGCCAAAATGAGCGATACTTTTTTCGAAGAATTAAATATTCCACATCCAAACGTAAATTTGGAATGCGGCGGTGGAAGTCAAGCCGAGCAAACTGCATCAATATTAATTGCTTTTGAAAAGGAATTAATCGCTCACCCAGCAGATTTAGTTTTAGTTGTTGGCGATGTAACGTCAACGATGGCATGCGCTATAGTAGCAAAAAAATTGAATACTAAAGTCGCTCACGTAGAAGCGGGCATTCGGTCGTTCGACTTAACCATGCCTGAAGAAATCTACTTGCGAGCGGCGTAAAGAAAGAGGCAATATTTTATGTAGGGAATGTGATGATTGATACTTTATTAGCGAATCAATCTAAATTTAGAAAACCAGCCGTTTTTGATAGTCTTGCTTTAAAAGAGCGAGAATATTTTATGTTAACTATGCACCGTCCGGCAAATGTTGACGAAACGCACAAGTTAAAAGAAATGATGACTGAAATTCTTTCTAACGTAAACGGACTTCCAGTTATTTTTCCAATTCACCCCAGAACAGCAAAAATTATCGAAAGCTTAAATATTAAAGCAACAAATCTGCATATTGTGGAACCAATGGGCTATTTGGAGTTTAACTATTTGGTTCAACACGCCAAGGCCGTTATTACAGATTCAGGTGGAATCACTGAAGAAACAACCGTAATGGGCGTTCCATGTTTGACATTAAGAGATAATACCGAAAGACCAGAAACAATCACAATCGGAACGAATGAATTAATCGGAACCAATCCAAAAAATATAAAACCAGCTTTAGAAAAGCTATTTGCAGATGACTGGAAAAAAGGCGGAATACCAGAAATGTGGGATGGGAAAACATCTGAACGTATTGTCGACGTATTAATCCAAGTTTATGGATAAGAAGAAAATCTTAATAGTTGGAACCACTTTTTCTCCCGAGTCGAGTCCGCGATCTTTTAGAACTACCGAACTTGCAAAGGAACTAGCTCGACAAGGACATCATGTAGATGTGCTGTTGCCACAAAATATCCAAGATAAAATTGAAACTCAATTTGATAATTCGCTTGGAATTAATTTCATGTATTATGGCCCGCTTAAGTGGAAGCGTTTAGGTCAAGCCGCAACAGGAAAGCTGGACGAATTGAAACGAAAATTCGGAAGGATGCTGTTTTTGCTGTTTGAATATCCAGGAATAGAAATTTATTTCAAATTACCTAAAAAGCTTAAAACTTTAAAGAATTACGATTTAATGGTATCTATAGCAGTGCCGCACGAGAATCATTGGGCGATTGCTAAAGTTCGTACTCAATCAAATCCTATTGCTAAAACTTGGGTCGCAGATTGTGGCGATCCTTTTATGATGAATATTCTAGAAACAATTGCGCCACCTTTCTACTTTGGAGCTTTAGAAAATAGCTTTTTGAAAAAAGCAGATTTTATCAGTGTGCCTACTGAAACCTCTGCCGCAGCTTATAATAGCTTATATCATGATAAGTTTCGAGTAATCCCGCAAGGATTTCACTTCGGAGATGTAAATCTAGTTGAAGTTAAACCTACTCATAACTGCCCAACTTTTGCGTATGCTGGAGGAGTTTCTGCTACAGGAATTCGAAGCCTTCATCAGGTTATCAAATTTTTAAAGACTTATCAGCGTCCATTTGCATTTCATGTATATGGTGCAAATGCAAAAGCTGTACTAAAAGATGAAGTGCGTGGCTACGAAAAGCAAATTATTCTGCACGATGCCATCCCTCGAACCGAATTATTGTATAAATTGAGTGAAATGGATTTTTTAGTCAACCTAGACAATGGGACGCACTTAAATACGCCAAGTAAATTAATTGATTATGCATTAACACTTCGACCTATAATGAATATCGACCCAATCGAACCTAGTGCTGAAAAAATGACAAAGTTTCTAAACGGCGACTATAGCGAATCGACTGTCGTAAAGGATATCGAAGCATATAATATTTCAAATGTGGCGGCTAAGTTTTTAAATTTGCTTCAATAATATGGTTACACAAGTACAAAAGAAGATCGCAATAATAAATTCTGCCAATAAAGGATATCTGATACTGATATTTATATTTTGGCCGTTTATAGCATTTCTTTTGGCGTGTTCAGACTATAAGAATAAAATTTCTAAAAGAATTATTTTAGCATTTTTCGCATTATATGGTCTGCTTTTTTATCTGAATCCATTGATGGACGGTTTCCGTAGAGCGGAGCATTTCCAGAAAATTTCACAGCAGCCTTTTTCTAATCTAATTAATGTATTTGATAATTTGTACGAGGAATCATTAGATTTCGTCGAACCTTTATTGATGTTTATTGTTTCGCGTTTTACTGATTTTTACGGAATTTTATACGTAGTTTATGCTCTGATTTTTGGTAGTTTAATGCTATATTATTTAAACAAATTGTATGGCCACTATGAATCAAATAAGAATGCAAATACGGTAATGTTTCTTATATTCTTGGTTTGTGCTAATCCTATATATAATATTGGTGGTTTTAGGATGTGGACTGCAGCGTGGATTTATGCTATTTGCGTATTAAACTATATTCACAAACCCAATTATAAATATCTTTTGCTTTCAGCAATCTCATTCTTAGTACACTTTAGTTTTTTTCCTCTAGTAGTAGTTTTTGCTATATATACATTTTTCAAAAACAGAGTAAAGATTTATGGGATACTGGCAATCAGTACATTTTTTGTCGCACAATTAAATATTGCTAAAGTTCGTGAGTACGCGGCACTTTTTGGTACGGCATCTGAACGAAAAATTACAGCATATACTTATGAAGGACATATCGAAACAGTTGCGGAATTAAGTGATAATTCGGCATGGTACGTACAGTTCATCAACGGAGGTGTAAAATACTTTATCCTATTTTGCCTATTGTTTATCTTTTACAAGACCAAAGGGCATTTCAAATCCAAAATTGCAGCCAGTTTTTATTCTTTTGTTATCCATCGTAAACCGCATCGGTATTCCTGTCGTGGCGCTATTAGCCATTTTTACCTTTCGCCTATTTTCTGATACAGGATCCGCATATTTACTGGGTCCAAGCTTTATGATGCCACTAGCCTTCATAGAAAATATCTCCTTACAATCCGTACTGTTTTAATGAAAAAACTAATAAAAAAACTAGCAAATCTGCCCGCGTTAAAAACGGATAGAAAACTGATTGTCCTGCTGTCAGATGATTGGGGCTCAGTGCGTATTAAGTCAGTAGAAGATCAAAAACAATTAATCAAAAAAGGATATAGTATTAATAACCGTTTTGATCAGTTTGATACAGTAGAAAGCAATGCCGATATGGAAGGTCTATTTGAAGTGCTAGTAAAATACACCGACCACAAAGGAAATCACCCCGTGATTACGGCAGTGACGAATGTAGGTAATCCCGATTTTAATCGAATTCGAGAAAGTAATTTTCAGAATTTCTATTATGAAACAATCGAACAAACTTATCAAAGATATCCTGAGTCAGACAAAGTACTAGAATTGGTGCGTCAAGGAATTAAGCAAAATATTTTCGTACCGCAATCGCATGGTCGAGAGCACGTGCAAGCCAATTGGTGGATGCAAGAGTTACAAAATGAGGAATCTTTTGCGCGTAAAGTATTTGATAATGAGTTTTTCTTTCTAGGTCCGCAGTATATCTCGAATCCTAAAAGAGGACGAGGCATTGGTGCTTCATTTGATGTTTGGGATCAAAAGGATGTTGATTTAACTACAGAAATTGCCCAAAGTAGTTTGTCCATTTTCAATGATCTTTACGGCTATCATTCGAAAGTATTTACACCTCCGGCGATGTTTTACAATCCTAATTTAGAAAAAACATTAGTTGAAAATGGTATT
>CAJDVH010000126.1_pt1 | contig 9811 bp, 9 predicted proteins | sample 7391261 | NCBI WGS metagenome assembly CAJDVH01 (sample SAMEA7055694, study PRJEB34461) | soil metagenome | biome: terrestrial ecosystem; feature: Peninsula; material: soil | place: Antarctica | collected 2016 | reverse complement strand
TCATAAAGACGAATTGAATTTAATCGAATGCGATAGTAAACGTTACAACCGATTGGTGGAATTGAATGTGCAAGAACAATGCATCAATCTCATCAAAATTGCATCCGTTCAAAAAGCCTACAACAAACGAAATCTTCAAGTATATGGATGGGTTTTCGATATCCATTCCGGGAAATTAATCGACCTCGAAATTGACCTTCCCAAAGTATTGGAAGAAATTATGGAAATTTATAATTTGGGAGATGACTCGTAAATCTTGCCTTTCACCTATTCATGTAAATACTTCTTCTTCACCATTTGCCCTTTAACCGGAATCGTATTTCACGGTAAAGACACGTTTACCATTGGAATTTATTTACCACCAAAACGTTAAGCGGATGTTTGGGGTAAACTAAAATCCCTGAATGTGTGAATTTCCAATTCCCTACTCCTCTTTTGAGTTCTTCCCCTAAAAAGAAGGAAAGTCCCTTGGAAACATTGTTAAAAAACTATAAGTTTGAAGCTATAACGGAAATAGATGTAATGCGTTGTGGTTATACGGTTGTTGGAAATAATCCTAAAAAGACAATACAATACCACTATGATAGAGAAAAAACGAACATATAAAACTAAAACATACCAAGTGACAGACCAACTTGAACAATCTCACATTGGTTTATGTAAAACAGAATGAAAAAGTATTATTTTTTGCGAACTGCATTATTTTATTTATAATTCCTGTTGATAATTTGGTACATTGTCCACACTTTTGAATAACTGGTTAATAAGTAATGTAGTTTCTCACTCTATAAAAGGAAATAATTTGGTTACTTAGTAACTTAATATAATGGATTTTCATAAGAAAAGATGATAATAGAAAATACTGAAATAACAAAATTTAGATTCTCTGGAAAAAATTCTTTTTAGTGCCGACAAATTTGGCATTAGAAAATCCAAAATAGCGCCAAGGTTTACCACTACAATGCCTAACGCAGACAGCTGCATAATTAAATAGCTAAATGAACAACGAAGTCTTTTATAATATCAGCAAAATAATTGAAAGGGATAGTAAGACCACCACTTATAAGTTTGCCCTTTTGCGAGGCGTTATTGATATTATTCAAGATAATTCACCCTATATTTCATTTGTAGAAAAGCGTGTGCAAATACCAACTGGACTTCTAATTGAAAAATGGTTAATGTACTATTATCCAATTTTGCAATCCCAAACTTCAATACCACAAATTAACGGTGAAACTAATCTAGCTTTCAGTAATCAATTATGTAAATTGATAGCTGATTATGAATCTCGTGGCGGTTTCTCTGCTTTTTATAACGACCTAAAGAATAAAGGAATACCAGAAGATTTGCAAAGTGATTTTTTTGAACTAGCGAAAAAGCTGAGAGATACGATTACCAAAATGCCAATGAAGTATATCGGTCGTTCTATTACTAATGACTTTTATTCTATTTTCAATTATGAAAATCAAACAATCAAAAGAAGGTCAACAATAGATATTGAAACTTTAATTAAAGACTTTGGAACATTTTCAATTCCTTTTGAATACTATGAAGCCTTTAAAATTTTAGGTAGTTTCATAAATGGACAAGATTCTATTTTATTTAAATGGGCAGAATTTTCAGTGAATGCTTCTGGTAGTAATCTTTCCGTTCACAAAGTCCTTAATGAAGTTTTAAAGAGTCCTATTACCTTGAGAGATATTAAGGAATCGAAAAAGCTGTATAAAGATATTCTTCAAAAAGAGGGGAATATTTATTGTGTTTGGACAGGCAGAAAAATTTCAAACTATGATATTGACCACTTGATCCCGTTTTCAGTTTGGAAAAACAACGACCTATGGAATTTGCTCCCTTCTGACAAAAGAATTAATAATCAAAAACGGGATAAAATTCCCACACCAGAAATTATCGAAAGACAAAAAAATCTTATTCTTGATTATTGGGGAATTATTTTGGAAAGTCAATCTAAACGTTTTCAAAAGGAGATTCAGGTTGCTCTTTTAGGGAATAATTCCTTTGAATTTTGGAAGGTAATTGGGATTACCCAATTACAAACCAAATAGCCATTTAACCGCAAAAGAAAGAGATACGCTTTCTTTTCCAGCTAAAATTCTTCTTAATCAGAATTTATTGGTTGGTGATGTTTTGGATTTTGGTTGTGGTTATGGAAATGATGTTAAATTGCTCAGAGCAAAAGGAATAAATATTGAAGGTTACGACAAATTTCATTTTCCAGACTATCCAAGCAAAAAGTTCGATACAATTATTTGCTTTTATGTTTTGAATGTTCTTTTACCCGAAGAACAAGCATCTGTTTTAATGGAGTTGTCTCAGCTTGTTAAGCCAACTGGTAAAGTATACATAGCGGTAAGAAGAGACTTACAATATGAAGGATTTAGGACTCATAAAATCCATCAAAAGAAAACCTATCAATGCAATGTGGTTCTTAATTCAAAATCATTTTTCAGAAATGAAAATTGTGAAATTTATGAATACCAACATTACAACCAGATAAAAAAAACTGAAAACAGAGATTGTCCATTTTGTAGTCCTGATTCAGATAGAGAATTAATAGTTGAATCTGCAACAGCTTATGCTATCTATGATAAATTTCCTGTAAATGATGGTCACGCTTTGATTATTCCTAAAAGACATTGTTCCGATTACTTTCAAATGACTTTCAAAGAACAAGCTGCTTGTATCTTTATGTTGAATAAAGTGAAGGAATTAGTTTCAGCTAAGTTTAATCCAGATGGCTTTAACATTGGAATTAATATCGGTGAAAAAGCTGGTCAAACAGTAAATCACGTTCATATTCATTTGATTCCAAGATACAATGGAGATGTTGAAGAACCAAGAGGTGGTGTGAGAGGTGTAATTCCTAACAAACAGAATTACTGATTATGAATACATTTTCCAACATAAAAGAAATCTTACTTTCTCTTAAGCGAGAGGAAGATCTTCTTACTGAAATGTTTAAAACAAGAAAAACGGCTAATTATAAATATGAATATGCTCTTGAATTGGTAGATTATAATGATGGAAGACTTCAACATTTACTTGATTATTCTATTATACGACAAAATGGGGATATATTAGAAATTGATGATTTGTATTTGCAGTTTTTTGAACAAGTTTTAGAAGCAAATGAAGAAATAAACACTTCATACATCAATGAAAATCTTGAAAAAGTAAAGCAAAATATTGAATATTATTTCAATGAACAAAATGAACAAAGAAAATACGAATATTTACGAATCATAAAAAACACCCTTCAGAAAATAGGCATTATTACATTGCGAAATATAGTCGATTTAAAACGTAATATCGATAGCACTTTCAAAAGCGAGCCTAATTATAAAAACAAAAAAGCAAAGCTTTTTAATCTTGACAATAAACGTAAAGATATCACCAAACTCATTGAACAAACTGAATATTTAATTACAGACGATAACGTTACATTTTTCAAAACAGCAACTGATGAAGAATTGAATCGAATAATTGTACAGTTGAAAATACTATTACAAAAATGTACTCATAATTTGATAGCAATCCAGAAACAAATCATTGATTTTTTAAATCAAATTCAACAACAAAGCAGTGTCATAGAAAAAATCCGACAAATAAAATATCTAAAAGACCAATTCATTTTAGAAACAACTACAAATATTAAACAGTTTCTGGCATCAAACAATGCTGTTGTCTTTGAGCCAAATCCTATTTATCCACTTAAGCTATCGCTCGAATATCTTCAAACAGATGAAGAGGTTTTTGCAAGTATTAAGAAAATTGCAAACAGAAAAAGATCTGGAAGCAAACTCAGACAACCTATTGCTGAAAAAATATCTGGAGAATATCTGGAAACACAAATCCAAGAAGAAGTTCAAATCAATTTTGAAGAAATAAAAAACGGTTTTATAGCTGGCAGCAACAATTTATTTGACTTTGTAATGAGTTTTAATTTTTCAAAGCCTGTTTCGTTTGATGATAGAGTCACTATTTATTGCCAAATGGTTTCTTTGTATGAATCTGTTTTTGAAATTACAGAACAAGTGGATAAAAAAAATGACATTGAATTTGCTATGATTTACCCTAAATAATAACTTATGAAAGTACCTGTGCAGACAGCCGACATATTTAAAATTTTAAGCAAAGGGCAATTTATTAGTTCTAATAGTTCTGATAAAAACATCAGTAATTTATACAATATTATTGATGATGAAGAGAATTTTGAAAACCTCTATGATTATTTTGTCAGTATAAACTTTGTTTTAGAAAAAGGCGATGAGTATTTTTATTTTAGTCGACCAGAAACAAAAGTTGACCTTGAAAAGAAAATTGAAAAAGTTTTCGAATGGATAGATATTATTGATTTTTTTAAAACATACGACAATGCTTTTAGTGCAGGTATTCGTTTTTCGCCTGCCGATATTTTGTCTAGAATAAAAACAGATGCAGAATTAGAGACTAAGTTAGAAAAGCTAAAAAAGCACACTGACAGAACGAAGCATCAAGAAATCTTGGATAAAATTTTAAAGAAATTGGCAGACGACACCTATATCGAAATAGAAAATGAAATAACCAATCAGTATAAAGTTTTGGCTTCTTTCAGATATCTTGAACAACTTATTTTAACCATAAATATTCCTGAAGACGTAGCAAATGAGATACCTGAGTAAAATTGTTTTTATCAACAGCGCAGATAAATCGCTAAAATATTCCGAAATTGATTTGGATGGAAATGTGCATTTTATTGGTACACAAGGTGTTGGAAAAAGCACTTTGTTAAGAGCTATACTTTTCTTTTACAATGCAGATACTCAAAAACTAGGTATTTCAAGAGAAAAGAAAAATTACAACGAATATTACTTCCCTTATCAAAATTCATATATTATCTACGAAGTACAAACTGAAGCAGGAAAATATTGTGTTTTAAGTTTTAAAAATCAAGGTAGAGTTGCCTTTCGATTTATCAATTCTGAATATGACAAACAATTTTTCATCGACAGTGAAGGAAAAGCTTATGAAACTTTCGACAAAATAAGAGTGGCTCTGGGAAAAATAGATGCTACAAGAATTGTGAATAATTATGAAGAGTACAGAAACATTTTATATGGCAACAACAAAGGGTTACAAAGTGAATTTAGAAAATATGCGTTGATAGAAAGTAAACAATATCAGAATATTCCAAGAACAATTGCCAACGTATTCCTTAACGCTAAATTAGATGCAGAATTTGTAAAAGAAACCATCATTAAATCTTTGAATGAAGATGAAATAAAAATTGACTTAACGACCTATTCGCAAACACATCTTCGGGATTTTGAAACCAATCTAAACGACATCAAAAAATGGACAGAAGGCAGAATAGACAGACAAGCTGAAAAAGTAACTACAACTTACTCAGCTTTAAACTATTTAGAACAAAAGAAAAAGGATTTAGCATATCAACTGGGCTATGCTCTAAATTATGTAAAAGTGCGACAACCTAAAGTTGCAGAACTACTCAATACGGAAGAATTAAAGAGGGATAGAGTAAAAGAAAGACTTAAAGATTTTGACACTGTTTTTGATAAAAAGAAAGGCGATATACTAAAGCAAATAGGTGAAGTTTCCAGCAAACTCAAAGACATTAAAACCAAGCGAGAGGAATATGCTGTATTGAAAATAGAAAGCATTCTTGAACGTGTTGCACAAAAGCCAAATTTGGATTTAGAAAAGAAGAACTTGTCGGAAGAAAAAGATATACTTACCTCTAATTTTCTTGAAATTCAACAACGATATGAAGCTCAATTAAGACAGTTAGAAAATCAACTAGCAGCATTTGAAAACAATATACAAACTGAGAAAAACAAAGCTGAAAAAGATTTCAATTTCTTTGAAAATGAAATCAATCAACAATATGATTTGATTTTCGAAGACATTCGCCAACAAAATAAAGAAGCATTAGTCACAGCAAACAAAAATGTAAAAGAACAAGAAAACGCAATTACTGATCAGCGAATAAAGCTTTCGGAAGCGAAACATAAACGTTTTTTTGAACCAGAAATCACCCAATGCAGAACAGAAATAGAAACAACAAAATCCAATATTGCAAAAGCTGAATTGCAAATTCAATACGCAAACGATAAAATAAAATCATTACAAAAAGAATGGGAATTTGAGGAGAAAAACAACAATGCAGATTCGGAAAGAGAAGTTATAAGACAATTAGAACTACAGAAGAACATCAACCGGAAAATAGCACAAATTGACACAAAAATTGAGAATAGTAAAGATTCCTTTTACGGCTGGTTGAATGACAATGTACCCAATTGGGAACACACCATTGGAAAAGTAATTGATGAAGAAAATATATTGTTTCAGAAAGGATTAAATCCTCAAAAAATTACGGACACTAATTCAAGTTTTTACGGAGTACATATTGACACAACTCAAATAAATAAGAATGTAAAAACGGTGAAAGACTTGCAAAACGAGCAAGCAGATTATCAAAAAACAATTGAAAATATTCGTCAAAAGATTCAGCAATTAAAGGTTGAATTAAACAGTGATTTGGACAAATTAAAGAGAAAATTCCAACCAGAAATAAAGAAGCAAAGAGAAATTATCCAACAAAACGAATACAGCAAAGAAAGCAGTAAATCAAAAATAGATGAACTTTCTGTACGTCTTTCTGAATGGGAAACGAAAGCAAAAACGGAAAAGCAATTAGCGATAGAAAATATCAATAAGAACATTGCTACACTAACTGAAGAAAAAATAAAAGCTGAAGAACAAGTTCTGAAAATAGAAACCGAAATCATAAAGATCATTTACGCTAAGACAACAGAAATTATCTAATGTATTAAAACAATTAGACGAAAAGATAAAAGATGAAACAAAAAATATAGATATAAAAGTTAAATCGATCAAAGCTAATCAGGAAGCAGAGCTTGATACAAAAGGAGCAGACACAAAAAGAATTGGTGAAATTGATTTACGTCTTTTAGAAATCAGTGATGAATTGAGTTTTATCGAAAACAATCGTGATAAAGTTGCCGAATACAATAAAGATAAACGTGAGTTATTTGACAAAGAAGGTGAGTATAAAAGCAAAAAATCATTATTTGAAAAACAGTTAGACATAGAAGCTGAAAAATACAAGAATCAAAAAGAAAAATATGTCCAACAAATAGGTGTTCATAATGCAGAGATTGAATCCTTTAAAAAAACTCTTTCAGGATTTACGACTGATTTAAAAGAATATGAAACCTTCACAAATTCAGAAATCTATGAATCTATTAAGCTATATATTTTTTCTTATAAGGATAAGCACAAAACAGAACAAAATTGCTCTTACTTAATTAACGAATTAAACACAACAGATAACACCATTACAAAACGATATTTAGAATTGCAAGAAGCTATAAACAAGTTCACTGGAAATTTTCAAGAGAACAACCTGTTTAGTTTCAACGTAAAATTTACCGAGAAAAATGATTATTTTGAATTTGCCGAAATGCTAAAAGAGTTTGTAGCTGAAAATAAAATTGCTGAATACAAACAACGTGTTGAAGAACGTTTTGCTCACATCATTCGTCAAATTGGAAGGGAAACTAATTCTTTGATAGAGAAAGAAGGCGAAATCAGCAAAATAATTACCGAGATCAACAATGATTTTGTGGAAAGAAATTTCGTAGGAGCAATCAAAAGTATGGAGTTAAAAACTATAGAAAGTCAAAATAAAATTTTCACGTTATTGGTGGCAATCAAGAATTTTAATGACGAAAATGCCTTTGATTTGGGTAAACCCGATTTGTTTTCAACTGATGACCAGACTGATAAAAACAAGAAAGCTATTTCATTACTAATACAACTTATTAAAGAAATGAGTATATCGAAGGAAAAAGAAATTTCACTTTCCGATTCATTTGAATTATTGTTTAAGATTGTAGAAAACGATAACGATACAGGTTGGGTAGAAAAACTAACACATGTAGGCTCAGAAGGAACAGATGTTTTAGTAAAAGCAATGATAAATATTATGCTTTTGAATGTTTTTAAAGAGAAGGCCAATAAAAAGCAAAAAGATGATTTTCGCTTACATTGTATGATGGACGAAATTGGAAAGCTACACCCAAATAACGTAAAGGGAATTTTGAAGTTTGCCAACGCTAGAAATATCTTTCTTATCAATAGTTCGCCTACATCTTTAAATGCAACAGATTATCGCCATACTTATCTATTATCAAAAGATAATAAAAATGTAACAAGCGTAAAACGTTTGGTAAGAAAATTATCAAAAGTAAATAACCAATGAAAATTCCTATTCACATAGCTGAAAAGTTATTACTACTTTCCCAAGGCGAAACAATTCCTTCAAGTAGGGCAAAACATACTTCAATAGAAAATATGGTTTCTGAAGGAATCATTGAACGGAGCGGAAGGATCCAAAAGAAATTATTCATCCAAAACAGCGAATCTTTATTCCTTTATTTACAAAACAAATACGGAATAAATGACTTGAAAAAATATATTGAAGTTAGCAAAAAAGAAAACGTACAACGTAATGAATTAGTTGTCATCGCATCTAACTCAAAAATGAAAAGCGTAAGAACATTCAAAGGTTTTTTGATAAACAGTTATCAACCAGTCCAAGCACAGTTGAATGGCAAAACAATTACACTCAACTTTACAAATGGTACTTTTCAATTCATTTATGATTTTTCAAATTTTATTCCTGAAAAAAACATAACTATTGTAGGAATCGAAAACCCTGAAAATTTTCGATGGATAGAAAAGCAAAAACATTTATTTAAAAATATTCAACCTCTTTTTGTATGCCGTTACCCACAAAATCAAAGTAAGGATTTAATTAAATGGCTAAAGTCAATTCCAAATGATTATTTCCATTTTGGTGATTTTGATTTTGCAGGAATCGAAATTTATCTGAACGAATTTAAAAAACATCTGGGTGAAAAAGCAGAATTTTTTGTCCCAAATAATTTAGAAGAGTTATTAAGTTTAAATGGTAATAGAAACCTCTACGATGCCCAAAAAATTAATTTTAAATTAGAAATTATAAAAGAAGAGAAACTTCTTAACTTAATCAAAATGATTAATAAGTATAAGAAAGGGTTAGAGCAAGAAGCTTTTATACTAAAATAAACATAGGTTTAGGCTACCAAAGTTAGCTCATATCAGAAATTCAGGCAAATTGCAATTTACGAAAAAAGGAAATTCCTATTTGTATCTAATTAAATCTATTGAGGAGTATAAAAGAAAGAATAAGTAAATGGGAAAAGCCTTCACACAAAAAAACACATGTAAACTTGCAAGTAGCTCAAATGCAGCATGATAAACAAAGCTTGCAAGTGAGTGTTTTTATCACTGTCCTCAACAAATTAAAAACAAAATAATCTTTAATTTCTCAAAAAAAAAACTTATCCGACTAACAAACAAGATATATGGTCAAAGAAAAAGAAGCACAAGGTGGTAACATTACCTTTATAAAAGTAGGGGTTTCGTGCCTCTTTGCACATGATAGTAATATACTTATCAGGTAATTCGGAGGTTGAAATTCCTTACTGCTTATTTCCGCAAACCGTTTCTCTAAATTCCTTTTCTTCGCTTCGCTGATTGGCAAAGCATTCGTGAAACGGGAAAAACACCCAAAACGGTGAACTTGGAACAACTCCAAATTCAACATAAAAAACTTTCTTGGCGACATATATTGACGTAGTGCGTTACTACCTTTGAAATAGAAAGAAGCTGAAAGCGCAGCGACTTATTGTTTAACTTTAAAAATAAATACGATGAGAAATTACAG
>CAJDVH010000043.1_pt1 | contig 9887 bp, 9 predicted proteins | sample 7391261 | NCBI WGS metagenome assembly CAJDVH01 (sample SAMEA7055694, study PRJEB34461) | soil metagenome | biome: terrestrial ecosystem; feature: Peninsula; material: soil | place: Antarctica | collected 2016 | reverse complement strand
GCAGTTGGCGACGCAGAATTTCAGAAAAAAGCACTGGGGAAAATGAAAGATGTTAGTGGGAAGGAGGGTAGGACGGTGTTGTTTGTGAGTCATAATATGCAATCGATAGCTACACTTTGTCAAAAAGGGTTGCTTTTGCGAGATGGTTTAATGAAGGATTATGGCCTTATAGATCAAGTTTTGAATGAATACCAAAATGACACAAATGTTTTAAAAACCATTGAATATAACGGTAATGGTGAAATCAAAAAAGCTGGAATAGCTGGAGAAAAAAATCTCTATGACAGAGATGATGGGATTATTTTTTTTATACAGTTTGAAACGAGAGAATATATTCAGAATTTAATATTGGGTATAGTAATAAAAGATTATCAGGAATTACCAATCATTGGGATAAATAACAAACATTATGAAACGAATAAGTTGCATAAATATCCTATTAAAAAAGGTGAAATAACTATTTCAATACCGAAAATACCTTTGATGCCAGGAGATTATAGTGTTGATTTTTTCTTAGGCGATTCCACCGTTGATATTGAAAGAGTTGAAAATGCTTTGAATTTTACCATAGAAGATTTCAATGTTAATCCAACCAGTACGCGATTGAATTATAAATTGAATAAACTATTTTTAAATAATATATCATGGAGTTTATCAAAAGAATCTTAAGGAGACTTAAACCTTCTCGTTCTGAAATATTGTTAAATACTCCATCGTTTGAAAGTGAATCAGACTATTATAAATGGTTTTTTATTAAAAATGACGAATGGAACAAGTCAACACCCAATTTCGATGAAGAAATTCGATGGCGGGGAATAAAAGAATTTGTAGATAGTATAAATTGGAATAACAAATATGCACCAAGTATTTTGGATCTTGGTTGTGGACGTGGTTGGCTTACCAATTTGCTTAATGATTTTGGAGAAGTCACAGGAATTGAACCGGTAGAAGCAGTCGTAGATTATGGGAAAAAATTATTTCCTTCCTTAAATATTCTATCTGGTGATTCTAAATTTCTATTAGAAAAAAAGTTTCAAAAAAATTACGATCTTATAGTTTCCAGTGAGGTAATTGAACATGTGGAGCAAAAGGATAAATCGAATTTTGCAAAAAATATCTACGACTTACTTAAAGATAATGGGTATTTAATTATATCGACCCCACGTAAGGAAGCTTTAGATAAATATTTGTATTATATGAAACCATCACAACCGATTGAGGATTGGATGGCAGAAAAGGATGTTCAGGAATTATTTATTGAAAATGGTTTTAGAAAACTGCGACATCAAAATCTGATGAAAAAAATGGCTGGTATTGATTCTGCCCTGGATATTTATCAACTTTGGTTATTTCAAAAAAATTAATTGACCTGCTAAAATCATGATAGAAGTTTTAATATCTACGCTAGATAATGGGATTATAAATATCCCTTCTATTTTAATTAATAAACGGCCTGATGTAAAATATTTAATTGTGCATCAATTAACTCATTCTTCTTACAAGATACTTCCTAATGAATTAAAAAGAACTGATGTAAAAATTTATTATTTGGAAGGAAGTGGATTAAGTAAAAGCAGGAATCTTGCCATAAGCAAAACGATAGCTGAAATAGCCATTATTGCTGATGACGATGTGAGTTATTGTGATAAGTATTTTGATGATGTTATTGAAGTTTATAAAAATAATCCACCAATGGATGTGGTTTGTTTTAAAATTAATACTACAGATTCTGAATCAGAATATAAAAATTATCCTGAATTAAATCATGATCTTTCCATCTCAATTCCGCACTATGTCTCTTCAATTGAGATCACCTTTAAGCCTGAAAGGATAAGAGGTAAGGGAATCCAATTTGATACCCGGTTTGGTTTAGGAAGTAAATTTTTACCCGCTGGTGAAGAAGATATTTTTATCAACGATTGTATAAAAAATGATTTAGAAGTACACTACTTTCCTTATTATATTGTGAATCACACTTATCAAAGTAGCGGAAAAAGCCGCAAAGGAAATTCAAAGAAAGCTGCCCATATTAAGGGAGGTCTTTATTGCAAGCTATACGAGAAAAGAGGCTTTTCTCAAATGTGGTATGATATGAGGTTTAATAAATTTGATTTTAATCCTGGTTCAATAAATTTTAAATTCCATTTATTAATAGGATACTTCTACATTCTATTAATAAAAAAAATAAACAGGAAAAATCATGTTACAATGAAGAAACATTGTAGGAAAGCACTTATAAAAGATATGACATCTCATTAGATGCAGAAAGAAAATAATCCTTTAGTATCCATTATCATCCCCACCTATAACCGTGCTCATTTAATCTTAGAAACCTTAAAATCTGTACAAAATCAAACTTATCGAAATTGGGAATGTATTGTAGTAGACGATGGTTCAACTGATAATACAGAAATTATTATACAAGTTTTTTGTAAGGCAAATCCCGGGTTTAAATATTTTAGAAAGATCAACGGTGGTTCAGCTTCTGCCAGAAATATTGGCTTAAAAAATTGTGTAGGAGAATTTATACAATTTCTTGATGATGATGATTATATGTATCCGGATAAGCTATCTCTTTCTTTAGATAAATTTTTGAAAGATGATAGCCTATCAGTTGTGGTCACTAATTTTAAAATGTTTACGGATGACATACAAACTCCACAACCAGCATACTGCGAACTAAAACAAAATTATCTTTCATTAGAATCTGTGCTTTTTGGATGGGACGATTACTTCACAATTCCGATTCACTGCGGACTATTTAAGGGTACTTTGTTAGAAGGTTTTACATATAATGAAAATGTAAGAGCGAAGGAAGATTGGATTATGTGGGTGAGTATATTCTTAAAAGGCGCCATTGGAAAATATGATGATAGAACGTTAGTACTTTACCGTAATCACTTAAAAAGTAAAACAAAAAACTCTGCGTTAATTACTGAAAATATTCATAAGACGTATAAATATTTACTTGATATTTTGCCAGAAGATATCTCTTTGAAGTTTTCAAAAAAATTATTAGACAACTATAATGAGATTATAAAAATAAAGGAGAATGAAAGAATGCAGGTGTATGAAAGAATAAAAATAATAATGGATTCAAGAGCTTATATAATTGCAAATATATTTTTCGGAATTAAAAATAAGATCAAGTCGGTCCTTAGTTCGAAAAACGATTTAGATTAATGCCTAAAGTATCTATCTGTATCCCATCTTATAATCATGCTACCTATTTAAAACAGCGTATAGATTCTGTAATAAATCAAACCTTTCAGGACTTCGAACTAATCATATTAGATGATTATAGCCAAGATAATAGTAAAGATATTATTGAGAAATACAGGAATCATCCGAAAGTTGTTCATATTATTTATAATGAAATAAATAGTGGAAATACTTTTAAGCAATGGCAAAAGGGACTAGAGTTGGCTAATGGAGAATATATCTGGATTGCAGAAAGTGATGATTTAATGGAATCTTCATTTCTGGGAAAAGCAGTTGATTATTTAAATAAGAATGAGAAAGTTGGCGTTTTCCAATGTGGTTCAAATTGGATAAATGAAAATGGAGTTATTACAGCTTCTGATGAGGAAAAACAGCAAAAGTGCCAGGAAGGTAAAAATTTTATTTTTGATGAAATGACAATTGGGAATAGTATTTATAATGCGAGTGCCGTATTGTTTAGAAGAACTTTTATTACAATTCCCTTAGATAAAAAAATCACTGAATTAAAATTCTGTGGGGATTGGTTATTTTGGATAAAAATTCTTGAACGATCGGATTTGTTTTATCTGAACGAAAATTTAAATAGTTTTCGAAATCATTCAAATAACATTTCTGGCAAAGCAAAAAAAGAAGGCTTACTATATCTGGAAGGGATCGGAATATACACTTACCTAAAAAGTATTTTTCCAGAAAAATTTAGCCTGTTTGATTTAAAAGATCGGGAATGGTCTTTTCGCTTTTCAAAAGAAAAGTTTTCACTAAAAATTATGTTTCTTTTTTTTAAAAAATCTCTTAAAGCAAGTTGGTTTATTCCTTTTTATGTGATTTGGTATAAGATAAAGCGTACATGGTAAGAGGAATTTCCGTCATAATTTGTTGTCACAACAGTGCGCTGAAATTGACTTCTACATTGAAGGCTTTGTCTGGACAAGAGGGACTTTCAGAAATAGATTGTGAAATTATTTTAGTTGATAACAATTCTTCAGATGATACCCAGGCAATTGCTGCATGTGATTGGAAAATATTTGGTGAACCTTTTCCATTAAAAATTGTTGAAGAGAAGAACCCCGGATTAAGTTATGCAAGAGCAAAAGGGATTCAAAACAGTCAGTATGACTACCTGGTTTTTTGCGATGATGATAACTGGTTGAGTAAAGATTATCTGAATATCATTTACAACACTTTTAGTTCGAATCCGGAAATAGGTATGATTGGAGGAGTGGGAGAGCCGGTCATAGAAAAACAAGTTCCAAAGTGGTTTGATAATTTAAATGGCTTTGGATATGCGGTTGGAAACGAAGGTAGGAAAACTGGTTACACGAATTCTGTATATGGTGCGGGTATGGCAGTGAGAAAAGAAATAATGCGGGCATTAAACAATGCGTACATTTCATTTATCCTTTCAGACAGAGTTGGGAAAAACCTTTCTTCAGGCGGGGATTCTGAAATGTGTGTTTTAGTTCTGGCAGCAGGAAAAAAAATCTGGTTTGACGAACGGCTGGCCTTTAAACATGTTCTGCCTTCTTTCCGTATCAACTGGAATTATTACCGTAGACTTCGTTATGCCTTTGGTTGTTCAGGAGTTTTCCTGAATCTTTACAATGAGGCATATACTATTCCCCATAAAAGTATTGCATTGAAAAACCTTCTTTATTATGTGGGCAGGTATTTTCATTTGTTCGCCTTTGGGTATATTCTTAAAAGTGAAAGATATGCCTATGCTATTCAACAACTTGGCACTTTGGCTACAACATATTTTGAATATGAAAAGTTGAATAAAGAATTAATTGTCGCTAGAGCCAATAAAAAATACCTGGCCTCGATTGCAAAATAAGAAGATGCGAATTGCCTTTATTTCTCACGAATTTCCACCCGATACCGGCAAAGGCGGTATTGGTACTTATGTAAGCCATGTAGCGCCGGCAATGGCAGGGCAGGGGAATGAAGTACATGTTTTTGCAGGAAGTAATTACCGGGAAGATTTAGCATTTTTACATGGATATTATGTACATCGGATATTGTGTGAAAATGGTAATGACTTCAGAGAAAAAGTAGTAAATCTTTTTTCAGTTCAACATGCAATCGCACCTTTTGATTTGATGGAAAGTCCTGAGATAAATGGAAATGCCTGGGAGATAAAAAAGAAATATCCCGCTATTCCTTTAGTCGTTCGATTACACGCACCCAATTACCTGGTAGAAAGTTTAAAGAAAACATATCTTCCTTTTTTAGCGAAACTGCGTTTCGTATCAGGCGCTTTAAGGAGATTGAAATTTGATTTGGGTTATTGGCGACCTTACGATAAAACGGTAGATCCTGATTACCATTTTTTACAATTGGCCGATTATATTACAACTCCATCTGAAGCCATGAAAAATTGGGCAGTAAATAACTGGCAAATATTGCCTGATAAAATAACAGTTATCCCGAATATTTTTTCTCCATCACCTGATTTTTTAAATATACCTGTTGGTGGGGAAGCAAATTATAAGCAAATTGTTTTTTTTGGAAGATTAAATGTGTTGAAAGGTTTAGTGAATGCAACCTTTGCTATGAAAAAAATATTGACAAAGTATCCGGAGTGGCAATTTAGAGTAATTGGTGATGATGGACCTGGCCCTGATTATAAAATGTCAATGAGGGATTGGATGAAAAGTCAATTTAAGGATGTAATTAACCGTGTGAAATTTTTGGATGGGTTGCCTCATGAAGATTTACCCACTGCTATTTCAGATGGTGAAATCGTATTGTTGCCCAGTTTGTTTGAAAGCTTTTCTTACACCTGTGCAGAAGCAATGGCCGCAGGTAAAGTGGTAATTGGAAGCAATAATGCAGGTATGGGTGATTTAATAGAAAATAACAAAAATGGAATCCTGATCAATCCTTATAATTATCATGAAATTATTAGTGCATTACAAAAGTTGATTTTGAGTAATGAATTCAGGTATGAACTAAGCAAGAATGCCAGGGAAAGTATTTTAGTAAAACAAAGTACAAAAAAAACAATCAATCTTTTCGAGAAATATTATAGCAAAATAATTATCAAAAAACTTGTCAAAAATTAAAGTATTTCATTTTCATAATGGTAGCGGTGGCGGTGTGTTATCTGTCATTAAAAATCTGTTGAGATTTTCTGAAAATAAAAGTATAGAGAATCATGTAATTTTTACCATCAATAAAGACCTTATATCAGAATATAAAATGCCAGTTTTGAAAGGTGCTCAAACGCAACAAATGTTTTATTATTCTGCGAAATGGAACTTTTATTATACTTGTAAGCGATTAGCTCAGTTGTTGCCAGACGAACAAGCGGTGATTATTGCGCACGATTGGTTAGAACTGGGAATGATTAGCAATCTCGGCTTGCACAATCCTGTGGTGCAAATTTTGCATGGTGATTATGAATATTATTATGACCTGGCAAAGAAACATTCGGCATCTATAGACTCTTTCATCACCGTGGCGAAATCCATTGAGAAGAATCTTAAAACCATAATTCCAGAAAGAAAAAAAGATATCCAGTATCTCCGTTTCCCGGTTCCGGATAATGATTGCCTTATTGAAAAGGATGAATTATTTTCAATTATTTTTATTGGCAGGTGCACCAAAGAGAAGGGATACAATCTTTTGCCAGCGATTGCAAAAGCTTTGATGGATGATGGGTATAAAATTAACTGGCACATTGCAGGCGAGGCAGATGAGAATACAAAAATAGAATATCCATGGTCATCAGATGCAGAAGTGAACTTTCATGGTTTAATGAATAGTCAGGATCTTCAAAAATTATTGTGTCAAATGCATGTACTGCTGCTTCTGTCACTTGCAGAAGGAATGCCACTTTCTATAATTGAATCCATGAAAGCAGGCGTAATTCCTTTGGTGAATGATATTGCTGGTGGAATTCAAGAACTGGTTATAAATGGATTGACTGGATTTAAGATTTCCAACAACGACATTTCATCTTACAAAGAAATAATTATCTGGATGATGGAAAATCCTTCTGAACAATGGAGCACACGGTTAAACATGAAAGGATATGTAGCCAAGAATTTTAATCCTGTTGAGAATACCATACAATATGAAATGGAGTTCCTTAAAGCGGCTACAGCACCACGGCTAAAGAAAAAGGAGAAAATCTATGGAAGCCGTCTTGACCAGATTTGGCTACCTAACATCCTCACAAAAAAATTGAGAAAGTGATTGCCAACGAACCACTTGTAAGTGTTTTAATGACTGCTTTTAACCGTGAGCAATATATAGCGGAAGCGATCGAAAGTGTCCTTGCTTCTACCTATAAAAATTTTGAATTGATCATCGTTGATGATTGCAGCACTGATTCTACATTACACATTGCTAAGGAATATGAGCGAAAAGATTCGCGATTAAAAGTTTTTAAAAATATAAAGAACCTTGGTGACTACCCAAATCGGAATGTGGCAGCTAGCTATTCTTCAGGTAAATATTTAAAATATTTAGACAGTGATGACTTAATATTTCCCTGGGGGTTAGAAACAATGGTACTGTGTATTGAAAAGTTTCCAAATACAGCTCTAAGCCTCTGCTCCGGTTTTAATTTTAATATACAATACCCATTATTATTCTCACCGGAAAATGCATATAAGTTATATTTTTTTAAAAATCTATTTCTTATTAACGGGCCTACGGGAGCGATCATTAACCGAATAGTATTTGAGTCTTTTGGTGGGTTTAGTAAACAACAGTTTATTGGGGATACCGATTTATGGTTAAGAATTGCCAAAAAAAATTCAATCTCTATAATGCCACCAGGATTAATTTATTGGAGAGAACATGAAGGACAACAGATTGTTGAAGAGAAAAAGAATCAGGATATAGAAGCAATTCGCTATAAACTTAGTTTAAGTTTTTTGAGTCATGATACATGTCCACTTTCAAATGAAGATGCTATAACTGCGATGCAAAATCTTAAAAATATAAAATGCCGACGTATTGTACAAGATATTTTTCGTGGTAAAATAGCAAAAGGATTAAAACGAAGGCAAAGATTAGGCTTAGGCGCTAAAGATTTTTTTAAGGCATTATGGAAAAACAGAGTGCCAACGACACCTCTATTATAAATTTTTACAATAAGAAATGAAAATTCTCCTATGCTTACATCACTTTTTGCCGGAGTTCGTTGGTGGTACTGAAATATATGTTGCCAATCTGGCAAAGCAAATACTACAAAAAAGAAATGAGGTAGTTGTTGTTATTCCCAATCTGGGCATTGATATAACTGAAGAATATTTTCATGACGGAATCAGGGTAATTAAATATGCTGAGAACAGCATAGAAGAACGGTCAATGATCTTAGGTAAAAAAATGTCTGAGGGATTAAAGGTGTTTTCTCAAATAATAGAGCAAGAAAAACCTAATCTTGTTCATTTTCATGAATTGGCCCCGGGAAGAGGATTCAGCATTTTTCATGTTGAAAAGGTCCAAGAATTAAAGGTTCCACTTGTTATCACCTTTCATGTCCCGTATTATACTTGTTTGAGAGGATCGCTTCTGTACAAAGGACAGGGAAAATGTGATGGAGAAATCAATATTTCAAAGTGTACAGCCTGTATTTACCAGCAAAGGGATATTAAAGGAATAAAAGCTTCCATGCTTCATAATATAGCCATGGAACTTTTTCATCTCAATATAAATTCAACCGGTTTGAATAGTACTATTGGCACTGCGATTGGTTTTCCGTTTGTCATTAAAAAAATAAAAAAAGACCTTTTGCGACTTTCATTTCTTGCAGAAAAGATAGTGGTAATAGCTGATTGGTATCTGCAGGTTTTAAAAAGAAATAATGTCCCTGACAGTAAGATGATTTTTATAAAACAGGGTTTGCCCGACTCTGAAATAAAAACAGTGGTTAAAAGATCTTTTACTGCACCGCTACGAGTAGTTTATATTGGACGTATTACAGAGTTGAAAGGATTGCATTTATTAATAGATTCCGTATTGAAAATAAATACTGAAAGGATTCTACTGGAAATTTATGGCGAGGAGACGAACGATCCTTATGTTCTGGCATGTGAAGAAAAATCAAAATTACATAAAAATATCAAGTGGAAAGGCAGAATTAATTCTTCAGATGTAATAAAAACACTTTCAAATTATCATCTGCTTTGTTTGCCTTCTGCTTTTGAAATGAGTCCTCTTGTCATTCAGGAAGCATTTGCTGCGGGCATACCGGTTTTAGCTTCCGATGTAGATGGTAATGAAGAACAGGTTGAAGATGGTAAAGGTGGCTGGCTTTTTCGATTGAATGATGAAAGTGATTTACAACATAAGTTACAAAACCTGATCGATCATCCTGAAAGGATTACAGAAGCTCAAAAAAATCTCCCGTCGGTAAATACATTTGAAAAAGTAGGGAATCAACATATTGAATTGTACAATTCAATATTGGAAAATTATAATAGATATTGAAAATTCTCTTCCTTACAACCCATAGTCTTGCAACTAATCCTCGCCTTGTAAAAGAAATAAAACTGGCTTTAAAAAATTCCTTTCAAGTGTCTGTAATTTGTTGTGATTTTGATAATTGGAGTAAGGATTTAAATGAAAAAATAAAGGAGACTCTTTTACCGCAAATTCAATACATTGGTCTTCCGGCAAATAGGAAACCTTTATTTTCCTGGGTACAGATT
>CAJDVH010000061.1_pt1 | contig 10030 bp, 10 predicted proteins | sample 7391261 | NCBI WGS metagenome assembly CAJDVH01 (sample SAMEA7055694, study PRJEB34461) | soil metagenome | biome: terrestrial ecosystem; feature: Peninsula; material: soil | place: Antarctica | collected 2016 | reverse complement strand
GATGAACCAAATGAAGACAAACTGATTGCAATGCAAACTGTTATTGCAAAGTTTGGTTACAAGATTGACTTGCGTTCGAAAGGTGGCGTTGCTCAAAGTTTAAATAATTTGATGCAGGAAGTTAATGGTAAAAAAGAGCAAAATTTAATTGATACATTGGCGATTCGAACGATGAGCAAGGCTAAATATTCGACTGATAATATTGGTCACTACGGATTAGCATTTGATTATTATTCGCATTTTACTTCGCCAATTCGGCGTTATCCTGACGTAATGGTTCACCGCTTGTTGCAATTTTATTTAGATGGCGGAAAATCGGTTAGTGAAGAAGTTTTTGAAGAAAAAGCTATTCATGCATCAACAATGGAATATTTAGCTACTCAAGCTGAGCGTGATTCTATTAAATATATGCAGATTAAATACATGCAAAACCATAAGGATGAAGAATTCTTGGGAGTAATTTCTGGCGTAACTGAATGGGGAATTTACGTTGAAATCATAGAAAACAAATGTGAGGGAATGTGTCGTATTCGAGAGATTAAAGATGATTATTACACTTTTGATGAAAAGCAATATGCTTTGGTTGGCGCTGTTTCACATCAAAAATTACAATTAGGAGACGAAGTTTACGTTAAGGTTAAAAAAGCTGACTTGGTTAAAAAGCAGTTAGATTTTAATTTTATAAGAAAAAATGAATAAAGATGTTGGTGCATTTTCGAGTATTAAAGTATTCAATGGAATTTCAGTTGAACTGATTTCTAGTGATAAAAACATGGTAGAAATTACCGGATCTCAAAAAGATCAGGTGGAAACCATCAATAAAAATGGAACTCTTCACATTCGGATGGCGTTAAAAAAAACCTTTGAAGGTGAAGCTATAACCGCTAGAGTGTATTATAAACATATTGATAATATTCAGGCTAATGAAGGTTCATATGTTTCAAATGCTTCACAGATAGAGCAAAAATTATTTTCCATTGAAGCGCGTCACGGATCTAATGTAAAATTGAATCTAAATGTTGACAAGTTAAATGTTCGCTCTGTTACTGGCGGAACTGTTACTTTAACTGGTGCTGCGCGAAATATGTCGGCTAATCTAGGGACAGGCGGAATTTTGAAAGCTAAAGATTTAGTTGCTGAAAACGCAGATGTAAAGGTTAGTACAGGAGGTCAATCAGATGTGAATGTGACTGATATTTTAGAAGTTGCTATAAAAGCTGGTGGAGATGTTACTGTTTACGGCAATCCAAAAACCATTGAAGAAAAGATTACACTTGGAGGCACAGTTACTAAAGCGGCGCGTTAGTGAATAAATTGCTTTATAATTAATACTTTATATTTGTGTTTAGAATTATAATATTTTGATGCTAGAAGATATTTTAAAGGCTATTCCTCTCGGATTTTTTCTGAGTTTTATGATTGGTCCTGTGTTCTTTATCCTCTTGGAAACAAGTGTTATAAAAGGATTTAGAGCCGCGCTTTCATTTGATTTGGGAGTTGTGCTTTCTGATGTTTTGTTTATTCTGATTGCATATTTCAGTAGTTATCGCTTAATTCAAAGTATAAAAGACGATCCCGCTTTATTCATTTTTGGAGGGTTGATTATGCTCGTTTATGGGATAATTTCGCTGGTTAAAGTCAAAAAAGCATCGCGGCGAATTCATGAAAAAGATCCCAAGGAAATTATTAAAAATGATTATTTCAGCCTATTTATCAAAGGCTTTTTCTTAAATTTTATCAATATTGGTGTACTCGGATTTTGGTTGGCAATCATAATAACATTTGGTCCACAGCTAGAACTTCAGCCTTCTCGAATGTTAACATTCTTTTCCACAGTTGTGCTTACTTATTTTATTACCGATTTAATGAAAATCTTATTAGCAAAACAATTGCGTAAACAACTGAATTCTAAAAATATTTTGCTGATTAAAAAGGGGATAAGTGTTGTTCTAATTATATCTGGAGTAGTACTTCTTTCGCAAGGTTGGTCGCCAAAAGACCAACAAATTATTGATAGAATAGAGAAGATGGAAAAACGCTAATTTCCAGTATTCAAATTCCCCAGACTTTTTTAAGTTTACATCATAAAAAAAGCCGTCTATTTCTAGACAGCTTTTTGAGGCATCGTGCGGATTCGAACCGCAGTAGGAGCTTTTGCAGAGCCCAGCCTAGCCACTCGGCCACGACGCCCTAATTGTTGTGGATGGCAAATGTACTTAAAATCTTTAATGATTAAAAATTTTCCTGTTATTTTCCAGACATTTCTATCGCAGTTAAGCTCTAAATTCCTCCATAATTACAGTAACTGATTCAACATCACCGCCAATAGGAGGATTTATTTTTGAAACTTCTAAAATAATTCGCGATACCTGCGGAAGTTCCGAGAAAATGCGCTTTATTATTCTGTGACCAACGTGTTCAAGCAAGTTGGAGCGCTCGTTCATTTCTTCGACCACTATGGCATTTAAGTGCACATAATCTACAGTGTCAGCTAACTTATCGGACTCGGCCGATTTTCTTAAATCGGTCTTTATTTCCAGATTGATTGCGTATTCTGAACCAATTTTTGATTCTTCCTCAAGGCATCCGTGATATGAAAAAGTTCGTATATTATTTAGCTTTATGCTTCCCATTGCCATTTAATTAGGTGATAAATTTACATATAAATTGTTTGTTTGCCAATGCTTAATTTAGATGCTGTAATGCGAAGTAGGTACAGTTGATTTTAATACCTTTGCTGCTTTATTTACAACTATGTCAACAGAAGAAAAATCAAAGAATTTCATTGAGCAAATTATTGAAGATGATTTAAGTCAAGGGCTTCAACAAGAGTCTTTACGCTTCAGATTTCCACCTGAACCTAACGGATATTTACACATTGGTCACGCTAGCGCGATAGCTTTAAATTTCGGATTAGGACAGCAATATAATGCGCCAGTTAACCTGCGATTTGATGACACAAATCCTGCAAAAGAGGAGCAAGAATTTGTTGATGCAATAAAGCGAGATGTTGAATGGCTAGGTTACAAATGGGCAGAAGAGCGTTATGCCTCTGATTATTTTCAACAATTATATGATTGGGCTGTGAAAATGATTAAAGACGGAAAAGCTTATGTTGACAGTCAATCTTCTGAAGCAATGGCAGAGCAGAAGGGAAGTCCCACTGTTCCTGGAGTTGACGGCCCATTCCGCAACAGGTCGGTAGAAGAAAATTTAGATCTTTTTAACCGGATGAAAAATGGTGAATTTCCTGATGGAACGCACATTTTGCGCGCTAAGATTGATATGAAGTCGACAAATATGTTAATGCGTGATCCTATTATGTACCGAATTTTGCATAAGCATCACCACCGAACTGGAGATGATTGGTGTATTTATCCAATGTACGACTGGGCGCACGGTCAAAGTGACTATTTAGAATCAATCACGCACTCGTTTTGCACTTTAGAATTTTTGCCGCACCGTGAATTATATGATTGGTTTTTGGATCAAATTTATGATACGTCAAAGATTCGTCCAAAACAAAGAGAATTTGCCCGTAGAAATTTATCCCATACTGTTGTAAGTAAGCGAAAATTGATGCAACTAGTTAGTGAGAACATCGTTAATGGCTGGGATGATCCTAGAATGTCGACTATCTCTGGACTTCGTCGCCGTGGTTACACTGCAGCTGCTTTGCGTAATTTTGCTAACGGAATTGGTATTGCAAAGCGCGATAATTTAATCGATGTTTCTCTATTAGAGTTCTATATTAGAGAAGACTTGAATAAAATTGCTCCTCGAGTAATGGCAGTTGTTGATCCAGTGAAGTTGGTTATTACCAATTTTGAAGGAGAAACGCAATGGCTAAATGCCGAAAATAATCAAGAAGATGAGTCGGCTGGATTTAGAAAAGTGCCTTTTTCAAGAGAACTTTATATAGAAAGGGAAGATTTTATGGAAGAAGCGGCATCAAAGTTTCTTCGACTTTCCATTGGTAAAGAAGTCCGTTTAAAAAATGCCTATATTGTTAAGGCGACTGATGTTATAAAAGACGCACACGGGGTAATACAAGAAATCCATGCTACTTATGATGTTGATAGTTTAAGTGGATCTGGAACTGAAGCTAGCTTGCGAAAAGTATCTTCTACACTACATTGGGTTTCAGCTGCTGAAGCTTTAGAAGCCGAAATTAGGCTTTACGATCGCCTATTTACAGATGAAGCGCCCGATTCATATAAAGAGAAGAACTTTTTAGAATTTGTTAATCCTGAGTCTTTAAAGGTCGTTACAGGTTTTGTTGAACCAAGCTTGAAAGATGCTAATGTGGAAGATAAATTTCAATTTCAAAGGATTGGTTATTTCACTATTGATAGGGATTCAACTTCTGAAAAACTTGTATTTAATAAGACTGTTGGCTTAAAAGATATGTGGGCAGAGCAGGGGAAAAAAGAAGATAATATTATTAATAGTTCGCTTAAAGATCTTAATAAATATTTTAAAGTTTCCACTGATGATGAACGCAATTTAATAGAGTCGGCAATAGGTACAAATATTGCTACAATAAATAACTTTAGTCTTCTTCAAAACTCTTTCAAGAAAAATATAAACAATAATAAAAGTTCATTGCTTTTTGCAAATTTTCTTTTAAAGCATTCAAAACTGAAATATCAAGATTTGGATTCGGAAGTTTCCCAAAAGTTTTATACAATGTCTTTACGAAGCGAATCTCCTTTCGTAAGATATCAGGGAATTTTAAATCTTCAAAACGATGAAAATAATTTTGAAAATTTTCAGCAACAATTACAGGATTTGAAAGCTACGGAAAAAAGTGATTTAGTACTGAGTGTACTTAATTAGGAAAAGCGCTCACTCGAGCGCTTTTTTTATACTATTAAAATTTACTATGTATATTTATTATTAATAGTTTTTATCTATCGAATTTGGCGTCTATATTTGCATTTTAAGACGTTTTTAAAAAAATTTATACCTAGATGATTACCGTGAAGCTTTTTATTGAATTAATAGCCTGTAATTAATTTTTAGGAAATTTAAGGAGTAGTTTAACGGTGTATTAACAACCAAATGTTAAAATACCCGTATCTTTAAACAAACTAAAAAATAACCATACTATGTCAACAGGAAAATCAGTATTAGCATTATTAGCAGGAGCTACAATAGGTGCAGCAATTGGAGTTTTATTCGCACCAGAAAAAGGGGAAAAAACCAGAGGTAAAATCAAAGATGGCTTTGACAGCAAAACTTCTGAACTAAAAGATAAGTTTGATGATTTATCTAGTCAGTTCAAATCTAAAATATCTAAGGTTGATTTAGAAGAAACTTTTGATAATTTAGTAGCTAATGTTGATGAGAAAACATCTGATGTTATCGAAACTCTTGAACGCAAATTGCAAGAATTAAAAACTGCAGCAAGTTCTTTCTCAAAAAAGTAAATTGCAATCTTCCGAAGAATAAATCTTCTGAAGTATTTAAATAAAAAAAGAGGCGTAAAGCCTCTTTTTTGTTATTCCTCATCGTCTGGTTGAACATCCTTCGGATCAAATGGTTTATAATCTGAATGATAACCAGTATCGGCAGCTGGTTTAGGTTTTTTATTTTGCTTCTTCATCATTTCTCCAACCTGGTTTGAAGCGCTAAAAGAAGCTACCATATTATTCAACATATCACTTCCTGCTTGTGGCGAATTCGGCAACAAAATCAAGTTTGAATTTGCATCGGCACCAATAGCTTGTAAAGTATCATAATGTTGCGTCACAACAATTAAAGCTGATGCTTCTTGTGAATTTATACCAACATTGTTTAAAACTTCAACACTTTCAACCAGTCCACGTGCAATTTCTCTACGTTGATCAGCAATACCTTGACCTTGTAAACGCTTGCTTTCTGCTTCGGCTTTTGCCTTAGCAACGATTCTAATTCTTGAACTCTCTGCTTCAAACTCAGCTGCAGTTTTCTCTCTGTCAGCAGCATTAATACGGTTCATGGCATTTTTCACCTGGATATCTGGATCGATATCTGTTACCAAAGTGTTTATAATATCGTAACCGTAAGTAGTCATGGCTTCGTTTAATTCGCGTTTAACTGCAATTGCAATATCGTCCTTACGCTCAAAAACATCATCAAGTTTTAACTTTGGAACCTCGGCACGTACAACATCAAACACATAGGCAGTAATCTGATCGTGCGGATATTCTAAGCGATAAAATGCATCGTAAACTTTGTCCTTAATAACCATAAATTGAACAGAAACTTTTAGTTTCACAAATACGTTATCCTTAGTTTTAGTTTCAATAATAACGTCCAACTGGGTAATTTTAAGATTAATCTTACCAGCGATTTTGTCAATAATTGGAATTTTTAACTGCAAACCCGAATGACGAATGCTGTGGAATTTCCCGAAGCGCTCGACAATAGCGGATGTTTGCTGCTTTACGGTGAAAAATGAAGAAAGAAAAATAAATAATCCCAAGATCAGGATTATCATTAATGGAACATTGATCATAATTTGATTATTTTAAATACGTGGTAAATTACGATTTTTACGGTAATTTTATACTAAAATATATTTTATGCGAAAGATTCCTCTTGGCTTTATTTTCTTGATCATTCCATTATTGGGAAATGCTCAGTACCAATATAGAGACTCGAACCATATTGGAATCGAAGCTGGAATCAATCAAACGTCATTATTAACAAGCGACTTTGATAGCAAACCACTTATAGGTTGGAATTTCGGACTGTCTATGCGAGGCAATTTCTATAATGACTTTGACATGATTTATGCCATTCAGTTCAGTGAGCATAATACTTCAATTAGGACTTTGAACGAATTAGCTGCTGTAGAAGATGTGAAATATAAGTATTCGGGAGCGCAAATTTCATTAATGGTTAGCTACAAAATTGTGGAGAATCATCTCAGTGTTGAACTTGGTCCAGTATTGCAGGTAAATGGGAAACTTGGTTTAGCAGAAAATGAGAAGGAAAATACGATAGGAACTTCAGCATTAAAAGCTGGTAATATTGTTGATGTTAATACTTTTAATTTAAATTTGGGAGTAGGAGCAACTGCCGGAATAAGAAATTTAAGGCTGGTTTTAAAATATCAGTATGGTGTCAATAACTTTTTTAGTCGCGTTAACAACGACATGAACACCGATTTAAAAGTTCATTTAGGTATAGTAAGCGCAAGTATTGTTGGTTATCTTTAATCGTTATTAATGAAAAAGTTTCTATTATTCTTTGTATTTATCGTAAGTCACAGTTATTCGCAATCATTTGTTCAATGGCGAGATGGCAGAAAATCAATGATTATTGAAGAATCTTTCAGTGTTCAGCCAAAAAATAAGCGAATCCTATTTACTCAAAATGATTCATTGGTTGTGAAATTGAAATACAAAGACTTGGATTCGGTAGTAGTTGGAAACTTTCGTTTTCTAGTGTCAAAAATTGATGGAAAGCTTCGTGGTAATTATAAATTAGCTAGTTCATCGACCAAACATCTTTTGGCAATAAGTTCTGTAAAGTCTAGGCCTGCAGGCGGATTTGAGAGACTTTATACACAGTATGAAGTGTATATTGTATCAAACATAAACAATGACATTATTTTTAAAAGTTCATTCTCGAATGAAAATACAAGCGCTCAAATTGCGTGCAGAAAAGAAACTATGCAAATTATAAATGACAATTTTAAGGATTGTAGCAAATTGCTTGCAAGGATTTCTGCGATTGAAGCGGTCGTAAAAGATACAGACCGCGTCATCGAAGAACTAATTAAAATACCTGTGTTTGTTTTATGCGATTGAGAAAGCGGAAATAGCGCTCTCAATACGCTTTGAAGTTTCCTCCTGGCCAATAATCTCTATAATTTGAAATAAATCAGGACCTTTTAAGGCGCCAACAATACTTAAACGTAAAGGTTGCATTACTTTACCCATTCCAATTTCATTTTCAGTCATCCAACTTTTTACAGCTAATTCGATTGCTGTGGCGCTACAAATCTCCACTTTGGAAATTATATTTGCTACTTGTTTCATCAATCCTGATGTATCTTCTTTCCAATTTTTCGATGCTTTGGAATCGTAATCAGCTGGCGCTTCAAAAAAGTAGTCACTCAACTCCCAGAAATCTGAAATAAAATGTGCTCGCTCTTTTATTAGGCAAACAATCTTTTCTAGTTTCTCTGAAGAAATCTGAATTCGTTTTTCCTCCAAAATTTTGGCATACGCCGATGCTAAACTAGAATCGTCTTGCTGAATCAAATATTGATGATTGAACCATCTATTTTTCTCAGGGTCAAATTTTGCACCCGATTTGTGTACGCGGTCTAAGTCGAATGATGCTACTAATTCTTCTAATGAAAATAATTCTTTTTCTGTCCCATCATTCCAACCTAATAACGCTAAAAAGTTAAGAACCGCTTCTGGGAAAAATCCAGCTTCTTTATAACCAGCTGAAACGCTGTCTCCAGATTTCCATTCTAATGGAAAAACGGGAAAGCCTAATTTGTCACCATCGCGCTTTGATAATTTTCCGTTGCCAACAGGTTTCAGAATTAAAGGTAAGTGCGATCAACAATATTCGCTAGGTGATAAGTTGGCATTCCGTCACTTTTAAAAAGCACTTTATCATCTAGTAAATTCGTATCAAACTTTATTTCTCCACGAATTCGATCATGTAAATGTAAAATTTCATCAACAGGAGTCTTAAATCGGATGACATATTCAGCGCCAGAAGCTATTCTGTTAGCAACTTCCTCTTTAGTTAAAACAAGCGAATTATCTAATTTCTCGCGGTTGTGATGATTATAAATGAATGTTTTTCCCTTCTCTTCGTGATCTTTCCGATGTTCGTCTAGTGCTTCTGTGGTGTCAAAAGCATAATATGCCCACCCTGAATCAATTAATCGCTGCGCATATTGTTGATACAAATCTTTTCGCTCACTTTGACGATAAGGGCCAAATTTCTCATTTTTACCTATCGTTTCATCAGGCGAAATTCCTAACCATTCGAGAGAATCTAGAATGTATTGTTCAGCACCTTCAACTAATCTATTTTGATCCGTATCTTCAATTCGAAGGTAGAAAATGCCATTGTTTTTTTTAGCAAATAAATAATTAAAAAGAGCTGTTCGAACACCGCCAATATGTAGCGGGCCAGTTGGACTTGGTGCAAAACGCACGCGGACTTGTTTGGTCATTTTGAAGAAATTTGTTGCAAAGATACGATAACGATAGGATTTGTTTCTAAGCACAAAACGCTGATTTTTATTTAACGTTTTGATGTTCAGATAAAATTGTACTTTTATCGGTTATAAATTACCTTCAAATTGAACTATTCTGCGACTATTTATAGTAAACTCGAGTCTTTTATAAGAAAATATTACAGCAACGAGTTACTTCGGGGAGCACTCTTTTTTATTGGATTGGGAGTGTTATATTTTCTATTTACTTTATTCATTGAGTACTTCCTTTGGCTTAGGCCGATGGGACGAACGTTTCTATTTTGGACATTTATCGTTGTTGAAGTTTTTCTATTGTGCCGATTTATAGTCTTTCCACTTTTCAAACTTTTCAAACTTCAAAAAGGTTTAGATTATTCAGAAGCTTCTAAGATAATTGGAAGTCATTTTCCTGAAGTCAGCGACAAATTGACGAATTTCCTTCAGCTATCAAATGCTTCAGAGCAAAGCGAACTTTTGCTAGCATCAATCGAGCAGAAAGCCAATAATTTACAACCAATTCCTTTCAATAATGCGGTAAACTTTAGTTCAAACAGGAAGTTTATTCCGTTAGCATTAATTCCTATTTTACTAATTGCGTTTTTCTACATCTCTGGAAATAGTGCTGTGATTTCTCAAAGTTTAAATCGAGTTGTAAATTATAAACAACAATTTCAGCCACCAGCGCCATTTTCGTTTGAGATTTTAAATCCCAAACTTCAAACCGAACAACGCAAGGATTTTATTGTCCGAATTAGAACTTCGGGAAAGGTGATTCCTGAAAATGCGAAAATTTTTATCGGTTCCGAAAGC
>CAJDVH010000107.1_pt1 | contig 10088 bp, 10 predicted proteins | sample 7391261 | NCBI WGS metagenome assembly CAJDVH01 (sample SAMEA7055694, study PRJEB34461) | soil metagenome | biome: terrestrial ecosystem; feature: Peninsula; material: soil | place: Antarctica | collected 2016 | reverse complement strand
AGGATACAATACAGTAATGGCTCATCCCACATTTACTCAATATAGACATCATTCATTAATTGAAGGAGCAACTGTTTCCGAAGTTCCAACTGTTGATGGTTATCATGATTTAGATACAATGTTAGAAAAAGTTGATCAAAAAACAAATGTGATTTGGATTTGTGCACCAGATAACCCAAGCGGTACCTTAATAAGTGAATCAAAATTAAAATCGTTTCTTAATCAAGTTCCAACACGAACGTTAGTTGTTTTAGATGAAGCGTATTATGAATTTGTTTCAGAAGAAAATAAATATGACACAAATAACTTATTAAATAAATATCCAAATTTAATTGTCTTAAGAACATTCTCAAAAGCATATGGTTTAGCAGGGCTTAGAATAGGCTATGGGATCATGAATAAAGAAATTGCTCATAAACTAAATATCGTTCGAGGTGCATTTAATACAACTAGACTTGCTCAAGAGGCAGCAGTAATAGCTTTAGAAGATGAAGCATTTTTAAATAAAGTCGTATCACAAAATACAAAAGTAAAAAAAGATTTTGTTGAATTTTTAAAAAACAATAACTTTAAAGTGTATGATTCTGAAACGAATTTTATTTTAGTACAAGTTCCTGGCAAAGGGAACGACGCTGCTTTACAACTATTGAAACAAGGTTATATTGTTAGATCAGGAGAATTACTTGGTTATGATGATACGATTAGAATTACAATTGGTTTAGAAGAAGACATGGAAAATCTAAAAGAAGTGATGTTAGAATTAAAATCACAAACTTAAGTAAAGAAGGCTGAAATTATGAAACGAAATATTGTCGTTGCAGGGTTGGGTTTAATAGGTGGCTCGCTTGCAATGTCTGTAAAAAAAATAAAAAATAATCATGTTATTGGTTTTGATACAAATCGTGATACGGTCGACTATGCTTATCAGCAAGAAATTATTAATGAAAAGTGTTTTAATTTATCAAATTGTGCTTCAAACGCTGATTTAATTATTCTTGCTGCACCAATCTCACAAACAATAAAGCTACTTGAAGAGCTTAATGAAATTAAATTTAAAAAAGATGTCATTATTACAGATGTAAGTTCAGTTAAAGGAACGATTATAGAAGCGGCTAAGCAGTTAACAAATGAAAAAATAACATTTATTGGCGGACATCCAATGGCCGGTTCTCATAAGACAGGTATTGTTGCTGCTAAAGAACATTTGTTTGAAAATGCAATTTACTGTTTAACCCCTGTACAAGAAAATACTGAAGAAGCAATCAGTTTTATTAAGGAAGTATTAAAAGAAACTAAAAGTAATTTCATAATTTTAAATCCAGATGAACATGATGAAATGACAAGTGTTATTTCTCATTTTCCACATTTAGTTGCATCTTCATTAGTTCATCAAGCAAAAAAATGGGAACAAGTACATTCTTACTTACCAGAATTAGCAGCTGGCGGTTTTAGAGATATCACTCGTATTGCATCAAGTAATCCTCATATGTGGCAAGATATCTTTTCTCATAATGGGGATAAAATGTCTCGTTTAATTCAAGAATGGATTAATGAAATGGTAACTTTAAAAGAATTTCTTGATAAAAATAATAAAACTGAAATGATTACTTATTTAGAACAAGCGAAAGATTATCGTGATGGATTAGGTAGAGATACCAAATCACGGGGAGCATTGCCTTCATTTTACGATATTTATGTAGATATTAAAGATAAACCAGGTTCAATTGCAACTGTGGCTCAACTTTTAGCTGAAAATGACATAAGTATTCGTAATATACGTATTTTAGAAATAAGAGAAAATATTGATGGTGCGCTTCGCTTAACGGTTTTTTCAGAAAAAGACCAATTAAAAACAGTTGATTTGTTAGAAAGTAATAATTATGATGTATCAATTAGTTTATAAAAAGAGGTGAGTTTAATCAAAAGTCAAACTTTTTCACCAATAACATCAAATTTAAAAGGAAGTATTAATATACCGGGCGATAAATCCATTTCGCATCGAGCAGTTATGATTGGTTCGCTTGCTAAAGGTAAGACAACGATTAGTAATTTTTTAAATGGAGAAGATTGCTTAAGAACTATAAAGATTTTTAAGCAGTTTGGTGTTGATATAACTATAAATAATACTGAAGTAGTGATAAATAGTTTAGGCTATGAAGCATTTGTTGAGCCTAGAGAGCCACTCTATTTTGGAAACTCTGGTACAACAGCTAGGTTGATGTTAGGTATATTAGCAGGGTTACCGTTTCATACAGTTGTTTACGGAGATAAATATTTAACTGAACGACCAATGGACCGTGTCGTTTTGCCATTAAGAGAAATGAATGCAGAAATTGACGGCAGAAATAATGGTTTACTCTTACCTCTAGCAATTAGAGGTAAACAATTAAAACCAATTAACTATAAAATACCTGTAGAAAGCGCACAAGTTAAATCAGCACTTATCTTTGCGAGCTTATTTACAGATAATCACTCTGTCTATTTAACAATTACAGTGGAGCAAAAACCTAACTTATTAGGCCGTACAATCGAAGTACCTGGAGATATATCATCAGCAGCGTTCTTTTTAATAGCAGGAGCACTAGTTCCAGATAGTAACATTACTCTTCTTAATATTGGTTTAAATCCTTCTAGAACAGGTATCATAGAAGTTTTAGAAAATATGGGAGCAGATATTACCATATCTAATTTAAGTTATAAGAATGGTGAGAAATCTGGCGATATCACGATTAAATATAAAAAATTAATAGGAACTAATATAGAAGGAAAGCTCATTCCAAAGCTTATTGATGAGATCCCTATCTTGGCTCTTTTAGCAACTCAAGCAGATGGGATAACTATTATTAAAGATGCTGAAGAATTAAGAGTTAAAGAAACAGATCGAATTACAGCAGTAAAGGAAACATTAACAACTTTAGGAGCAAATATAACTGAAACAAGCGATGGTTTAATCATAGAGGGTAAATCAAAGTTAAATGGAGGAGAAATTAAAAGTTACGGCGATCATAGAATGGCTATGATGGGAATTATTGCTTCGCTTATTACAACAGAAAATGTTACATTAGACTCTATTGAATCGATTAATATTTCTTATCCAACATTTTTAAATGATTTAAATAAGCTTGCACGCATATAAAAATCTGCATTCGTGTAGATTTTTTTATGTTTATAATGACTAATTTAACGGAGTGTGATTCGATGTTAGAAGATTTACAATATGCTAATGATTTATTGCAAACAAATCGGGTAGAAGAGGCATTAAAATTAATTGACAATAAAATAAAAACAGCTAATTTAGAAGAACAATTTGTAATTGGTGAACTATACTTTGAGTGGGGATTTTTTGATAAAGCATTGATTGTCTTTCAAAAAATAGAAGAAGTTCTTCCGGATGAAGGTCAAATCAAATTTTTTATTGCAAGTATTTATATTGAATTAGAAATGGATGCTGAAGCTATAGAAATTCTATCAGAAATAAATAAAACAGATGATTTCTATCTAGAAGCACTAATGCAACTTGCGGATTTATATGAATCCCAAGGTTTATTTGAAGTTGCTGAATTAAAATTAAGAGAAGCAAAATCAATTGATCCAGATCAAATAATAATTGATTTTGCATTAGCTGAATTATTATTTTCAATTGGTGAATATAATAAAGCAGTTATTCATTATGAAAAAGTCATCCAAGAACAAGAAATTATCATGGATGTTAATATAAATGAACGACTAGCAGAATCATTAGCAATGATATCTAATTATGAAAAAGCATTAACTTATTATAGTAAAATTGAAGATATGAATAATGATATGTTATTTAAATATGGATTTATCGCTTCTCAAATTAATCGAAATGATATAGCCATAAATTCATGGGAAAAATTAATCGAACAAGATCCTGATTATCATTCTGTATATACTGAACTTGCAAAAGTTTATCAATTAGAAGGAATGAATCAAGAAGCTTACGATTTACTCAAAAAAAGTTTAAAAATTGATGAATTTAATAAAGAACTTTATTTTATGGCCGGCAAACTAGCAAATGAATTTGGAGATTATAAAAACAGTGAAACGTATATTCGTGAAGCTGTTATTTTAGATAATGATTATAAAGAAGCAGTCATATTTTTAATTAATATATTAAAAGACAAAGATCGTCATAATGAAATAATCGAATTGATTGATGACATTAAGCGCATGGGTGCAGAAGATCCAGAATATGATTGGGAATTAGCACGCAGTTATAATGAAATTGAAAAGTTTGATAAAGCATATGAATATTATCAACTCGCTGCTAATTTATTAGATACAGATGCAATATTTTTAAAAGAATATGGCTATTTCTTACTAGAAGATGGGCGAAGTGAACAAGCTGTACAAATATTTAAAAAATATTTAGAAATAGATCCACTAGACAGTGATATTATTGGACTTTTAAATCGTATTGAACTTTAATAACTTATTTGATTGTGTTAGTATTATTTCTATGAGGAGTGATAAATAAAATGGTATTTAAAATCTCTACAAGAGATAAACAAGACTTTTTAAAATGGTTTATTGATACTTATGAATTTGAAAGTCATGAAAACAAATGGATTTTAGAACTGTTATTAAAGCAACCAGAAATATTAGAACAAGTTGAGTTTGTAAAGTCAGTTAATGAATGTCCAAGGTCAATAATAATGTCAACGATTTGTTCACCTAAAACAGAATTTGTATATAGAAAAAATAAGTTGGTTACTATTGATCAAGATAAGGCTTATCATGACTTAAGATTAAATTTTAATGTACCCGTATATCTTCAGTTAAATTATCGAGGTCAAGAAAAATGCCCAAATTATGGATTTATTTCAATCGATAATCCCTATGAAAATAACCATTTTAATAGAGGAAAAGATAAATACCTGGTTGACAAAAAATTAAATGCAATTGCACTAAATAAAACGATTGAATTAATTAAAGAAAAAATTAATCAATCGATTGATAATAATAATAAAAAAGATTTTTATTTATATTCAAAAAAGTTGAAAAAAATAGAAAGTCAAGTGAAAAATCAAACTCTGATATGAAAAATAACTTTTTATAATTAAAACAGTTTATAATTGACCGAGCAAAGAGTTTGAGCTAATATAGAAGTGTCCTAGTAATAAAATTATAAAATTTATGTCCGTGATTAACGTGATAGAGGGGGGTAACCATGAGTAAGAAAAAAAATCAAGTATCCCGTCGACAATTTCTAAACTATTCACTAACTGGTTTAGGTGGATTTATGGCTGCTGGTATACTTATTCCTAATTTAAGATTTGCTGTTGATCCAGTCTTAAAAGCAGCTGGTGATGCAGGTGACTTAACAAACGTAAGTTTATCAGTTGACGACATTACAGAAGAACCATTAAGAGTTGACTGGGATGTTGAGCAAGTTGACGGATGGTATGAGTCAGAAGTAAATCGTACAGCATGGGTATTTAAAGACGAAAACGGTGATATTCAAGCATTTTCACCGATTTGTACACACTTAGGGTGTTTTGTAAACTGGGAAGGTAGTGAAGACCATCCAAATGAATTTTTCTGCCCATGTCACAACGGGCGCTATGAAAAAGATGGTACAAATATTCCAGGAACACCACCTTTAGAGCCACTACATGTTTATGAACACAAAGTTGAAGATGGAATGTTATTCCTTGGAGATCCAAGGCCTAGAGAGGAGGCGTAATTAAAGATGCTACAAAAGTTATATGATTGGATTGATGACCGAGTAGATGTTACGCCTATCTGGCGTGACATTGCAGATCATGAAGTTCCAGAGCACGTTAACCCAGCACATCATTTTTCAGCATTCGTTTATTGTTTTGGTGGTTTAACGTTTTTCGTAGTTGTTATTCAAATTTTATCAGGTATGTTTTTAACAATGTATTATGTACCAGATATCGAAAATGCATGGGAATCAGTTTACTATCTACAAACACAAGTTGCTCATGGACAAATTGTTCGTGGAATGCATCATTGGGGTGCGAGTGTTGTAATTGTAATGCTATTATTACATACAATGCGTGTGTTTTTCCAAGGAGCTTACAAGAAGCCACGTGAATTAAACTGGATGGTTGGAGTATTAATTTTCTTCGTCATGTTAGGTTTAGGTTTCACAGGTTACTTATTACCTTGGGATAACAAAGCTTACTTTGCTACACAAGTAGGACTTGAAATCGCAGAACAAGTACCATTTATTGGAACTTATTTAAAAACATTATTAGCTGGTGATCCAACGATTGTTGGAGCTCAGACGTTGACAAGATTCTTTGCAATTCATGTCTTCTTCTTACCAGGCGCACTATTTGGATTATTAGCAGCACACTTTATACTAATTCGTAGACAAGGTATTGCTGGACCATTATAAGAGGAGGGGAAAACTGTGAAGAGAGGTAAAGGTATGAAGTATGTCGGCGATTCACGTGTGAACGCTGAAAAGACTTCTCAAATACCCAAAGATTATTCAGAGTATCCAGGTCGTACAGAAGCTTTCTGGCCCAACTTCTTATTAAAAGAGTGGTTAGTTGGATCTGTCTTCCTAATTGGGTTTTTAAGTGTAACAATTGCTGCTCCATCACCATTAGAAGGATTAGCTGATCCTACGGATGCAGCATATATTCCATTACCAGACTGGTATTTCTTATTTTTATATGAGTTATTAAAATATGACTTTGCAAGTGGACCATATATTTTATTTGGTATTCTTGTATTACCAGGATTGGCATTTGGAGCACTTCTACTTGCTCCGTTCTTAGATAATGGACCAGGTAGAAGACCAGCAACACGTCCAGTCGCAGTAGGTATGATGTTATTAGGTTTATCAGCAACAATGTGGTTAACTTATGAGTCTGCAGCTGCTGTTGATTGGAAACAAATTGCAGAAGACAACAAGCCAATTCCAGAATCAGAACAAATGGAAATTGATATGGATGATCCAGGTTATGATGTTTATGCAAATAGTTGTTTAAGTTGTCATGGTGATTCATTAGAAGGTGGAGCTGCTGGTCCTACATTAATAGGAACAGAGTACTCAGGTGATGAAATCAAAGACATTGCAGTAAATGGTGTTGGAGATATGCCAGCTGACATGTTTGATGGATCAGATGAAGAACTAGACGATTTAGTTGAATTTATATTATCAGTCAATGAACAAGCGAATGAATAATATATAAAATAGCACCTTGACCATTTATTGGTGAAGGTGCTTTTTTTATTATCAATTAAGAAATAGGTGATAATAATTAAAATCCAGTATTTATTAATCCAAAAAAACTTTTTAATCTTACTTTTTATAATTAATTTGATTGGAACAATTTATGGTTATTTCTGGTATGGAAGTCAATTAGCGATTACGCCAATTATTTTTATTCCGTTTGTGCCTGATAGTCCAACAGCAACTTTATTTTTCACACTATTTATTTTATTTTTTATATTTAATAAAAACATTCCATATATTGAAGCGTTAGCAGTTACTTCATTATTTAAATATGGTGTTTGGGCAGTTGTCATGAATTTATTAACATTAATTGTTAATGGTGAATTACCTTGGCAAGGTTATATGTTAATCGCATCTCATGCTGCTATGGCAATTCAGGGTTTATTGTATTTGCCATATTATAAAATTAAATTAAAGCATTTAACGGTTGCAGCTATTGTTTTATTACACAACGAAATGATTGATTACGTTTTTGGTATGATGCCGATATATTCGTCTTTATCACTATATCAAAATGAGATTGGGTATTTTACATTTTGGCTATCAATTTTTACAATTCTATTAATTTATCATTTATTAAAAAAGTTTTCACGTGAGGAACTTTAATTGACCTTTACTGACTTATTGATTAAAATTGAATATATAAACGTATTATAAAGATAAGGAGGAATTATTATATGTCAATGGGTACTTTTATAATCTATATTGCAATTTTAATGATTGTCCCGCTAAAATAGCTACATCAAGTAGAAAAACAGGAGCACAAGTAGCTCAAGAGATATTAAATCAAAATGGACTTTATGATGTTAAAATTGAAGAAGTTCAAGGCACTTTAACTGACCATTATGATCCAAGAAGTAAAGTGGTAAGGCTCTCGACAAATAATTATCATGGTCATTCTATGGCATCATCTGCTGTAGCTGCACATGAAGTTGGGCATGCAATGCAAGATGCAGAGGAATATACGTTTCTTAAATTTAGAACAGCACTAGTTCCACTTGCTTCATTTGGTTCAAATAGTGCAATGTTTATAATCTTAGCAGGAATTATTTTTAGTGCTAATAATTTAATTGGTCTTGGTGTTTTATTTATGTCATTTGCAGTGTTATTTCAATTAGTAACTCTTCCAGTTGAATTTAATGCTTCTTCTAGAGCAATGGATCAACTCGTATCTACAGGAATAATTGTAAACGCTGAAGAACGCGATACAAAAAAAGTATTAAATGCAGCAGCACTTACTTACGTAGCAGCAGCACTTGTAGCAGTCGCAGAATTAATGCGATTTCTACTAATATTTTTAAATAATAGAGATTAAATAAAGGACTGATAAGGGCGACCTTCTAAAAGCTTAAATTCAAAAAGCTTTTAGAAGAAATCAACCAATATTCAGTCCTTTTAATTGTTTAATGGATTTTTATTATCATCTAATGTAAAACCAACCCCTAGAACTTCATGGACACTTGTGAATGTAATAAATGCATGAGGATCAATATCTTGAATGGTATTTTTTAATCTCATTATTTCATTTTTAGGTACAACACAGTAAAGTATTTTATGGACATTCTTAGTATATCCACCTGTTCCATCAATAATAGTTACGCCTCGTTCAAGGTTTTTAGTTATACTGTTTGCTATTTGACTGTTTTTTGTAGAAATAATCATGGCACCTCTAGCAGCATATGCACCTTCCTGCATGAAATCAATGATTCTTGCCCCGATATAAACAGCAACTAAGGTATACATACCTTCTACATATTCTAAGTAAGTAATAATTGAAGTAGAAATGACCATCAAATCAAAAATAAACATTGATTTACCTATACTCCAGCCTAAATATTTATGAACTATACGAGCGATAATATCAACACCACCCGTAGTACCTCCATTTCTAAATACGATACCAAGACCAACACCAATAAATGCACCAGCAAATAGAGCTGCAAGTGTCATATCAGAATGCAAAGGAATATCTAGAGAGTATACTTGAAATATTTCTAAAAATAGCGAGACACTTAAAGTACCTATAATAGTATAAATAAACGTGTTTTTCCCTAAATATTTAAATCCTATAAAAAATACAGGTAAGTTTAATACAATATTAGAAATTGCAGGATTTATTTCCCATAAAAAATATAATAAAAGTGTAATACCAGTAAATCCACCTTCACCTAAATTATTTTGCATATTAAAATGAACGATACCAAAAGAAAAAATAGCAGATCCCAAAATTATAAATAAAGTGTTTTTTATTCTAATACCATTTAAAATATGAGTTCACATCCTTTAAGAATTATAGTTTATTAGGTATAATCAATTTAGTCATCTAAAATTATAAACGATAGTATACATTTATCAAGTTGAAATATAAAAAGACTTTAATAAATAAATGAGTATTCGTTTTATTGCATGTTATAATAGACGATAAAGTTTAAAATATATAAATGGAGTGATTATGTATGTCAATTAAAATAATTCTTGCTGGACCCCGTGGTAAAATGGGAACATCAGCAGTGAATATGATTTTAAACAATGAAAAATTTGAACTTGTAGCTTGTTTAGACCATCGTAATGATAATAAAAAACTATCTGATATCTTACCACAATTTAATAAAGAAGTACCTATCTACACAGATATGGAACAACTATTTAAAGAAGTGTCTGCAGATGTTTTTGTTGATTTAACGATACCTGAAGTAGGCTATAAACACACATTAGCTGCATTAGAAAATAATTTACGTCCTGTAGTTGGTACATCAGGATTTTCTAACGAACAAATTGACACATTATCTAAATTAGCTAAAGAAAAGAAATTAGGTGGTATTATTGCGCCTAACTTTGCTATTGGTGC
>CAJDVH010000046.1_pt1 | contig 10170 bp, 8 predicted proteins | sample 7391261 | NCBI WGS metagenome assembly CAJDVH01 (sample SAMEA7055694, study PRJEB34461) | soil metagenome | biome: terrestrial ecosystem; feature: Peninsula; material: soil | place: Antarctica | collected 2016 | reverse complement strand
ATCGTAGATTGTAGTTTTTTAAAATATGTAGTATAATAGAAAGTCGACTAGTACACGCATAAGGATGCGAAAAGCTAGAAAAATTTGAGGTGAGAAATTTGAGGAATTTTATTTCTTCTAAAATGGGATTCTTTACAATTGCTGCTATTTTAATTTGGATAAAATCCTATTATGTTTATTTGATAGAATTCAACTTAGACGTTCAAAGTCTTTTTCAACATGTTCTATTATTAATTAATCCACTAAGTTCAACACTTGTATTTCTAGGTATTGCCTTATTTGCAAAAGGACGACGAATCGGTGGATATATTATTATTATTTACTCATTTATGAGTTTATTACTTTATTCAAACGTTGTATTTTACAGATTTAATAGTGATTTTATTACGTTACCTGTCTTGACTCAAACAAGTAATTTTGGAAGTGCTAGAATGAAAATGAGACAACCAATTATTATTATAGCAAGTGGACTTTTACTATTTTCGATTAATTTAGGATTAGCGGAAATGGATCGTCCAGAACTATTAAAAAGAACATTTGACCGAAATTACATTGTTAAATATTTAGGTGCCTATAACTTTACAATTTATGATATTATTCAAAACATTAAATCATCATCAGAACGTGTTTTAGCAGATAGTAATGATATAACAGAAGTAAAAGATTACTTATCTAATAAATATGCGGAACCTAATGAAGATTTATTCGGTGTTGCTGAGGGTAAAAACATAATTAAAATTCATTTAGAATCTTTTCAATCATTTTTGATTGATTATGAATTACACGGAGAAGAAGTGACACCTTTTCTAAATAAGTTAGTAAACGATAATCAACAAGACTTCACTTATTACAAAAACTTTTTCCATCAAACAGAACAAGGTAAAACGGCTGATGCTGAATTAATTATGGATAACTCCTTGTATGGGTTGCCACAAGGTGCTGCATTTGTCACTAAAAGTAACAATACTTATCAGGCTCTCCCGGCAATCTTAAGTCAAGAACAAGATTATCAGAATGTTGTACTACATGGTGATGGAAAGTCATTTTGGAATCGTGATGAAATATACAAACAATTTGGTATCGATTATTTCTTTGATGAAGCTTATTATAATATGAGTGATGAACAAGTTATTGGTTATGGCTTAAAAGATAAACCTTTCTTTAAAGAATCAATGCCTTTAATTGAATCATTAGATAAAGATAAACCATTTTATGCACATTTTATGTCTTTAACACATCATCACCCTTATTTAATTGATGAAGAAGATGCAACAATTGAACCTGCTGAAACAGGGGATGGTTCTGTTGATCGTTACTTCCAAACTGCACGTTATTTAGATGAAGCACTGGAGCAATTTATTAATGATTTAAAAGAAGCAGATTTATACGATGATTCATTAATTGTGATATATAGTGATCACTACGGGATATCTGATAACCACAATCGTGCTATGGCTGAAATCACAGGAGAAGAAATTACTCCTTATAAAAACGCAGAACTTCAACGCGTTCCTTTTATGATTAAAATACCTGGAGTAGAAGGACAAGGGATTGTAGATGACTATGCTGGCCAAGTAGATGTCGTACCTACTCTTCTACACTTATTAGGGATTAGAGCAGATAATTATATCAACTTTGGAACAGACTTGTTCTCAAAAGACCATAATGAAACAATTGCCTTTAGAAACGGTGACTTCTTCACGCCTGAAGTAAGTATGGTTAGAGGGACATTTTACGATGAGAAAACAGGTGAAGAACTTGAACCCAATGAAGATTTAGAAAATATTCAAAAACAAGTTCAACAAGAATTAGAGTTATCCGATAAAATCTTACAAGGTGACTTATTAAGATTCCACGTTCCAAATGAGAACTGGGAACCTGTTGATCGAACTAAGTATTTTTATGATGCGAATCAAATTGAAGTTGATGAGTCACTTTATGAAAAATGGTTAGATAGGCCAACACTGCATCCTGAAGAATAATTATCACAAATAAAAATAAGTTAATACAAATAACTATATTGATAAGCTTTTAATAAAGTCAACCGTAGAATCAACATTCTACAAGACTTTGTTAAAAGCTTTTTTTAAATAGTTTCATTTCACAATAACTTATCAATAAAAAAAGACTTGCATGAATAAATCATTCACACAAATCTTTTTTATAAATAGCCTTGTAATAGTCATAGTCGCATCATTAGTTTTTAATAAGCTTCTGTCAAATTTTCATTATTCGCAAGTTTCTGTATGCGTGGAATCATATCCAAATCGATATTTCCTCCACTTACAATGACACCACAGTGACGCGATTGAATCTTATCATTATGTGCAAATAGTGCTGCAAGAGCCGCAGCTCCTGCTCCTTCCATTAACGTTTTGTTTCTTTCAAGCATGTAAAGAATAGCTTGTGCTATTTCTTCTTCAGATACAGTAACTATATCATCGACATATTCGTTAATAATCGGCATAGTGAGTTCACCTGGGTGCTTTACGGCGATTCCTTCTGCTATTGTACTACCTTGCGTTGCATCATTAATTGTCAGATTATGAAATTTACTATATGTTGCTGACATATTACTAGCCTGTACTCCAATAATTCGAATGTTTTTATTAACATGTTTTGCAGCAATAGCAATTCCACTTATTAAACCGCCACCACCTATTGGAACAATAAATGTATCAATCCGGTCTTCCTGTCTTAATGCTTCCATTGCCATTGTTCCTTGACCTGCTATAATATCATAATCATCAAACGGGTGAACATACGTCGCACCTTCTTCGGCTTGTCTTATCATTGAAGCCTCATACGCTTCTTGAAATGAAGCACCATGTAAAACAACTTCAGCACCATAGTTTTGAGTTGCTTCTACTTTTGCATGTGGTGTACTTTCCGGCATATAAATGATAGCATTTACACCTAATTTTCTTGATGCGTAAGCTAATCCTTGTGCGTGATTACCAGCTGATGCTGTAATAACACCTTTTTCTAATTGTTCATTAGATAACTGCATAAGTTTAAAAGAAGCGCCTCTAAATTTAAATGCACCTGTTTTCTGTTGATTTTCCATTTTAAAATACACTTTTTTATCAACAATTTTATTAGTTGTTTCTGATGTAATTAATGGTGTCCTATGAACAATAGGCTTTAAGCGTTCTAATGCTTTGTGTATTTTTTCTCCCGTTACTCCTGTTAAATCCCCAATAAGTCCACACTCCCTAAACCAAGCTTATCATAACTACAATAAGTTATTTTCGTAGGCGCTAATCTTATCTTCTACTTTTAATGTAAGAGCAATTTCATCCCAACCATTCATTATGTTTTGACGACGATACTCAGGCATATCAAAGCTTATTTTTAAATCGCGCTCTACATCTGTAATCGTTTTTTCTTCAAGATCTACCGTTAAATTAAGTATACCTTCTTCAGCTTGTTTTAACCAGTCATTAACTTGATTTTTATCGATTTCAATCGGAACTAAACCATTTTTAAATGAGTTATTGTAAAAAATATCTGCGAAATTTGGAGCAATGATTACTTTAAATCCATAATCTAATAGAGACCAGGGAGCATGTTCTCTTGAAGATCCAGAACCAAAATTTTCGCCTGTGATTAATATTGATGCATTTTCATATTTAGGTTTATTTAAAATAAAATCAGGACGCTTATTACCATTTTCATCTAAACGCCAATTATAAAATAGAAATTGACCGAATCCTGTACGTTCAATTCTCGTTAAAAATTGTTTTGGTATAATTTGATCTGTATCAACGTTCGACATATTAAGTGGAACGGCTAATCCAGTATGTTTTCTTAAAGCTTCCATAATCTATGCGACCTCCTAATAAGTTCTGACATCAACAAAGTGTCCTTCGATTGCTGCAGCTGCTGCCATTTCCGGACTGACTAAATGAGTTCTTGCTCCATTTCCTTGTCTTCCTTCAAAGTTACGGTTTGATGTTGATGCACAACGGCCACCAGGTGGTACAATGTCTTCATTCATCCCTAGACACATACTACATCCTGCTTCTCGCCATTCAAATCCTGCTTCTTTAAATATTTTATCAAGTCCTTTTTCTTCAGCTAACATCTTAACTGAGAATGAACCTGGAACGACTATCGCCGTTACCTTATCACTTACTTTTTTACCTTCAATAATTTTAGCAGCTTTTTCTAAATCACTTAAACGCGAGTTTGTACATGAGCCAATAAATACATGATCAATCTCAATTGATTTAATCGGTTGCTTTTCTTCAAGACCCATATAATCTAATGCGCGCTCAAGAGCCGCTTTATCTTCTGTTTCACTAAATGATGGTGTTGCTCCACTTACTGGAGCTCCCATACCAGGATTTGTTCCCCAAGTAACTTGTGGCTCAATTTCTGAAGCATTAATTGTTAGAGTTTTATCATAAACAGCATCTTCATCTGTTTTTAATGCCAACCATTCTTTTGCAAGCTTTTCAAACTCTTCCCCTTTAGGAACATTCTTTCTTCCTCTTAAGTATTCTACTGTTTTTTCATCTGGACTAATAAGTCCTGCTCGAGCTCCAGCCTCAATTGACATATTACAGACTGTCATGCGCTCTTCCATTGTTAAATCTTTAATTGCTTGACCTGTAAATTCGATAATATAACCTGTTCCCATATTCACTGTATATTTTGAAATAATGGCTAAAATAAGATCTTTTGCCGTCACACCTGTTCCAAGATTTCCTTCAACATTCACATTAAGTGTTTTAGGTTTTTCTTGCCAAAGTGTTTGTGTTGCAAATACATGTTCAACTTCACTTGTTCCAATACCGAATGCAAGAGCGCCAAAAGCACCGTGCGTTGACGTATGACTATCTCCACAAACGATTGTCTTTCCTGGCTGCGTTAAACCAAGCTCAGGTCCGATAACGTGAACTATTCCTTGATCAGGATGATTAATATCTGCTAGTTCAATACCATATTCTTCACAGTTTTTCTCTAATGTTTCAACTTGTAAGCGCGCTGTAGGGTCTTTTATTTCCCCCCGATTACGCGTTGGTATGTTATGGTCCATCGTAGCATATGTTAAATCTGGACGACGTAGTTCTCTGTTTTTTAATCTTAATCCTTCAAAAGCTTGTGGTGAAGTTACTTCATGAATTAAATGAAGATCGATATAAATTAAATCTGGCTTACCTTCTTCTGTATGGACAACGTGTTTGTCCCAAACTTTTTCAATAATAGTCTTTGGCTTAGTCACTTTGACACCCCCATTAATAATTTATTTTATATTCTCAACGACAACCTTTGTCATTTCGTCAGTTTGTACGACTTTTCCATCTGCAATATTTAAATCTGACGTATGATAACCTTGTTGCAGACTATCATTAACAGCATTCTCAATTGCTTGTGCTTCTTTTTCCATTCCAAATGAATAGCGCAACATCATCGCAGCAGATAATATCATTCCAAGTGGATTTGCTTTACCTTCACCTGCTATATCAGGTGCAGATCCGTGAACAGGCTCATATAAACCAACTGTATCAGATAAACTTGCTGATGGTAACATACCAATTGAACCAGTTAATACTGATGCTTCATCACTTAAGATATCTCCAAATAAGTTTTCCGTTACAATGACATCAAAAGATGCTGGATTTGTTATTAATTTCATTGCTGCAGCATCAACCAACATATGATCTACTTTAACATCTGGATAGTCTTTAGACTTCTCTTCAACAATTTCTCGCCATAAGCGACTTGATTCTAAAACATTTGCTTTATCCACAGAAGTTAAATGTTTATTTCTGATTTGTGCACTTTCAAAACCTTTTTCTACAATTCGCTCAATTTCTTTACGACTGTAAACTAAGGTATCAACTGCCACTGTACCATTTTCTCGTCTTTCACGAGGTTTACCAAAGTAGAGACCACCTGTTAATTCACGTACAATTAAAATATCGCTTCCTTTAATAATGTCTTCTTTTAAAGGTGATGCGTGAAGCAGTGAATCAAACCCTTTAATAGGTCGAATATTTGAATATAAATTTAATTCTTTTCTGATTTTCAATAAGCCTTGTTCTGGCTTTAATTCAGTTGGGACATTGTCCCATTTTGTTCCACCTACTGCACCTAGTAAAATTGCATCAGCTGATTTACATGCATTTATTGTCTCATCAGTCAAAGGCACACCATGCTTATCATAAGAAGTTCCACCAATTTCAAATTGCTCAAATTCAAAATGACACTGATAAGTTTCAGCCACTTTATCTAATACTTCTTTTGCACTATTAATTACTTCTTGGCCTATGCCATCTCCAGGTAATAGAACGATCTTTTTACTCACAATTTTCCCGCCTTTAATGATTTCTTTTAATATTTATTTTGCTGCTTGTGATTTTTGTACTTGGTCTTCTATCACATATCTATTTACTGCATTTAAAAATGCATTTGCTGATGCCTTGATGACATCTTGAGCAGTCGCTCGACCAGTCATTTGTTTATCGTTTACTAATAATTGAACAGTTGCTTCTGCTAGCGCATCTTTTCCTTGGCCGACAGAGCTAATTCGATAATCAATTAATTTTAACTTTTCTTCGATTAAACGATCTAATGTTTCATATAGTGCTTCAACACTTCCGCTTCCAGTACATGCGGCATTAACTTTTTCTTTTTTAGGTGTTGTTAATTCAACTGTCGCTGTCGGAATGTTATTTGTTCCATACTGTACTTGGAACATATCCATTTCATAACGATCGAAGCCTGAAGTATCTGTTTGTACTTCTGTTAAAATAGCAAATAAATCATCATCTGTAATTTCTTTTTTATGGTCCGTTAGCGTTTTGAATTGTTTAAACGCTTCTTTTAGACGTTCATCAGCAAGATCATAGCCTAATTCTTTTACTTTATCATTAAAGGCATGTCTTCCTGAATGCTTTCCAAGGAAGAGAACATTTGATTTTAAACCAATCATTTCAGGTGTTATAATTTCATATGTTGAAGCGTGTTTTAACACACCATCTTGGTGAATTCCTGATTCGTGAGCAAATGCATTTTTACCGACAACTGCTTTATTTGCTTGAATACTCATACCTGTTAATCGAGCGACTAAATCGCTTGTTCGTTTAATTTCGTCTAGTTTTAAATTTGTTTTATAAGGATATTTGTCTTCTCGAACTTTAAAGGCAACAGCTAATTCTTCTAGTGCAACGTTTCCTGCTCGCTCACCAATTCCATTGACTGTTCCTTCTACTTGCCTTGCCCCATTTTCAACTGCTGCAAGTGTATTTGCAACAGAAAGTCCTAGGTCATCGTGACAGTGACATGAGAGAATTGCTTGATCGATGTTTGGAACATTTTCACTGATATATTTAAACATATTTCCGTAATCTTCAGGTGTTGCGTAACCAACTGTATCAGGTAAATTTATAATTGTAGCTCCTGCATCAATTACTTTTTCAACAATTTCGGCTAAGAAGGGTAATTCTGTACGTGATGCATCTTCTGCTGACCATTGAACGACAGGGAATTTTTCGCGTGCATATTTTACCATATTAACCGCAAGTTCAATAACTTCTTCAGGTTCTTTTGAAAGCTTATATTTTCTATGAATTGGTGATGTTGCTAAAAATACATGAATTGCTGGTTCAGCAGCGTTTTTTAACGCTTCCCATGATATATCTATATCTGATTTAACTGACCTTGCAAGTGCTATTACAGATGAATTTTTGATTGTATCTGCAATCATTTTTACTGATTCAAAATCACCAGTAGATGAAGCGGGAAACCCCGCCTCCATTCTATCTACTCCAAAGCGTTCTAACTGTCTAGCAATTTCTAGCTTTTCTAATTTATTTAAATTGACACCTGGTGATTGTTCACCATCGCGTAATGTTGTATCAAAAATTTGTACTTTGGTCATATCATCACTTCCTTTTGTAGTTTATTTCATTGATTTTTTGACAAAAGGCATTAAATCACGTAGTTCTTTTCCAACTTTTTCAATTGGATGGTTGTTTTCTCTTGCATTAATTGCGTTGAAGCGTGGACGATTTGCTTGGTTTTCTAAAATCCATTCTTGAGCAAATTTACCAGTTTGAATGTCTTCTAATACTTCTTTCATACGTGCTTTTGTTTCATCATTAATGACACGTGGACCAGAAACAAAATCTCCCCACTGAGCAGTATCAGAAATTGAATAACGCATATTTTCTAGGCCGCCCTCATACATTAAATCAACAATTAATTTCACTTCATGTAGTGTTTCAAAGTAAGCAACTTCTGGTTGATAGCCTGCTTCTGTTAAAGTTTCAAATCCTGCTTTAACTAAGCTTGTCACTCCTCCACATAGAACTGCTTGTTCACCAAATAAATCTGTTTCTGTTTCTTCTTGGAATGTCGTTTCTAAAACTCCAGCGCGAGCACCACCAACGCCTGCAGCATATGCTAGTGCGATTTCTTTTGATTTACCCGTATAATCTTGGTAAATTCCAAATAATGCAGGTACTCCAGCACCCTCTTCAAATGTACGTCTAACTAAATGTCCTGGTCCTTTTGGTGCAACTAAGAACACATCTACATTTTCTGGTGGTGTGATTTGTGAGAAATGTACGTTGAAACCGTGTGCGAATGCCATCGCGCTTCCTTCTTTTAGATTATCTTTTACACTCTCTTCATATACTTGTGCTTGATTTTCATCTGGAAGTAAGTTCATAACAATATCTGCTTCTGCTACCGCTTCTGCTACTGGTAATACTTTGAATCCATCTTCTTCTGCTTTTTGTTGTGATTTTCCTGGTCTTAAACCAATAATAACATCATGACCACTATCTCTTAAGTTAAGTGAGTGTGCGTGTCCTTGTGAACCATATCCTAAGATTGCAATTTTCTTTCCTTTTAAAACCTCTGTGTTGATATCTTGATCGTATAATACTTTAGCCATAATAATAATCCCCTTTTATTTGTTTTTTTATATATAATATAATATTATATTCATTTTTTATACTGCTTTTAATTATACTGAGAATAAGTGAGAATCTGCTTGACTATCTTGTCTTTGCTGTCCTCGCATGATTGCAGTTACACCTGTTTTAGATAATTCTTTAATACCATATGGACGTAACAATGAAATTAATGCTTCTGTTTTATCTGGCTTACCAGTCACTTGAATCGTCATACTACCTTTACTTATATCGATTACTCTTGCTCTAAACGGTTCGATTAATCCTTGAATTTCATTATTCAATTGTGGAGTACTCGTTACTTTTATCATCGCAAGTTCGCGGGCAACTGTTGCCTTATCTGTGATATCGGAAACTTTAATAACATCAATTTGTTTATTTAATTGTTTTGTTAATTGCTCTATTTTCCTTGGATCACTAACATCTATTACTAATGTCATTTTTGAAATACCTTTAGTTTCTGTAGCTCCAACCGAAATACTTTCAATATTGAATTGTCTTCGGTGAAGCATACCAGTGACACGATTTAAAACACCACTTCTATTTTTAACAGTTAATGTTATGATTCGCTGCATTTTGTCACCCCTACCATTTCATTAATTCCTTTTCCTGGCGCAATCATCGGATATACTTTTTCAGAACGTACAATTCTAAAATCAACTAGTACTGGTCCATCATAGGCAAAAACTTCTTTAAGTGTTTCTTCTACTTCGTCTTCTTTTCTAATCTTCATCCCTTTGATACCATAACTTTCAGCAATTTTGACAAAGTCTGGATTCATATCTAATAAAGATTCAGAATAACGTTCTTCATAGAAGCTTTCTTGCCACTGTCTTACCATACCTAATGCAGCATTATTCAAAATAAATACTTTTATCGGTAAATTCCATTGTTTTAATAGAATTAATTCTTGTAAATTCATTTGAAAACCACCGTCACCTGAAATTGAGACTACAAGCTTATCTGGCTTTCCAAATTGAGCTCCGATCGCTGATGGTAGCCCAAAGCCCATTGATCCTAGTCCACCTGAAGTTACCCAATGATAAGGTTTATCTAAAGTGTAAAATTGTGCTGCCCACATTTGATGTTGACCTACGTCTGTTGTCACAATTGCTTCACCATTACTATGCTCATGAATTTTTTTCATTAACCATTGTGGTGAGATAAAATCATCTGAGTCGTTATACCATAAAGGATATTCTTCTTTGTTTTTATTAATTGTTGCTTTCCATTCTGAGTG
>CAJDVH010000038.1_pt1 | contig 10248 bp, 5 predicted proteins | sample 7391261 | NCBI WGS metagenome assembly CAJDVH01 (sample SAMEA7055694, study PRJEB34461) | soil metagenome | biome: terrestrial ecosystem; feature: Peninsula; material: soil | place: Antarctica | collected 2016 | reverse complement strand
CCTAAAATTGTTATTGCTGATGAACCAACAGGAAACTTAGATCCAGACACATCATGGGGAATCATGAAAACATTAGAAGATATTAATGCAAGAGGTACGACAATTATAATGGCAACACACAGTCAAGAAATTGTTAATACAATTAAAAAACGTGTAATAGCAATTGAAGATGGATTAATTGCCAGAGATGAAAAGCAAGGAGATTATGGTTATGAAATTTAATACATTTAAACGACACTTACGCGAAGGATCAAAAAACATTATTCGTAATGGTTGGATGTCAGTTGCGTCAATAGGTGCAGTAACTGTTACCTTAGTACTCGTTGGAACATTTGTTGCTTTAATGTTAAATATTAACGAAATGACAAAAAAAGTAGAAGAAGATGTTGAAATTAAAACATTAATTGAATCACAAGCAGATGAGGATGCAATTTCTGAAGTAGGCGATAAAATAAAAGCAATAAAAGAAGTTGACTCGATAAGTTTCTCATCAAAAAATGACGAGTTAGAAAATTTAATTGAGAGTTTTGGAGATGAAGGTGAAGCATGGGGATTATTTAAACAAGATAACCCATTAAATCATGCTTACGTAGTAAAAACAAAAGATCCACGTGATACAGAAAATGTAGCAAGTCAGATTGAAAAATTTGATTATGTTCATAAAGTCAATTATGGAAAAGATGTAGTTCCACAATTATTTAAATTTAACACATACGCAAGAAATATAGGATTAGCATTAATTGTTGGTTTAGTTTTAACAGCTATGTTTTTAATTTCAAATACAATTAAATTAACAATTATGGCACGTAGTGAAGAAATTGGTGTGATGAAATTAGTTGGAGCAACAAATGGATTTATTAGATGGCCTTTCTTTGTAGAAGGACTACTATTAGGTGTACTTGGTTCTATAGTTCCTATTATTGTTATATCAACAAGCTATTATTATGTCGTTAGTAACTTTAGCGATAAAATCACATTAAGATTTGTAGAAATACTGCCGTTTAATCCATTTGTATGGCAGTTATCTGCTATTATATTAATTGTCGGAGCACTCATTGGTATTTGGGGAAGTGTCATGAGTGTAAGGAAATTCTTAAAGGTTTAATTAAAAGGAGAATATACTAAAGTGAATAAAATCATTAAAATTATTATAGCAGCTGGAGTCTCAATGAGTATTTTGATTCCTACTGCAAATGTTTCAGCAAATTCTATTGAGGAATATGAAGAAGAAATAAAAAAAATCGAAAAAGAAAAAAATAATCTAAATAACAAGAAAAATGAAGTAAATAATAATAAAAAATCTGTCGCTAATGAAAAAGGAAAAAATAAAGAAGAACAAATGTCTGTAGAAGAGCAAATGCAAGTCATTACCAAAGAAGTAAATGAAACTGAGAAAAAGCTAACAGAAAAAAGTAATGAAATTAAACAAACAAATAGTGAGATTAAAGAACTTGAAGCAGAAATCAAACAATTAAATGATGAAATTAAAGAATTAAAAATAAGAATTAAAGAACGCGAAGACATGTTAACCAAAAGATTGAAGTCGATTCAAGAAGTTGGTGGAGAAGTTCAATATTTAGAAGTTATCTTAGGAGCGAAAAGTTTTTCTGACTTGATATCAAGATCAACAGCTGTTAATACAGTTATGGATTCAGATAAAGTCATTATGGAAGAACACGCAAAAGATAAAAAAGCATTAGAAACAAAAGAAAAACAAGTTCAAGAAAACAAGAAATCTTTAGAGAAGAAAAGAAAAAATCAAGTTAAAGAAAAAGAGAAGTTAGCTGATTTAAAAAAAGAGTTAACGAATCAAAAGAAAAAACAAGCTAAAATCAAAGCTGAATTAGAAGAAAAATATGAAGATTTAGTCTTTGCTGAATTAACATTAGAAGAAGAAGAAGCTTTAATTGCTGGAGAAGCATCAGCTTTAGAACAAGCTAAGCAGGTAGCGAAAAACGAGAAAACAAGATTAGAGAATGCAGAACGTAAAAGAATTGCTGAAGAAAAAATAGCTAAGAAAAAAGCTGAGCGAAAAGCTGCTCAACGTCAAATTGCTAAACAAGAAGCAAAAGAAAATAAAGTTGGAAAGCAGAAAGTTTCAAGTCAATCAGTTAGCAAAAACTCAAAATCAACTGAAAAAGTAGAAACAAACACTAAAGATGTATCAAATAGTGTGACTACCGTGGCTGCAGAACCAAAAACTGAAACAACACCAAAACCAACTAAAAAGCCATCGGGTGGGGGTAGTTTTATAAGACCTGCATCTGGAGCAGTTTCATCAGAATTTAGCCCGAATCGTGTGCATCCATTAACTGGTAAGGTTGCAGCGCATAAAGGAATTGATGTAAGAGCTTCAACTGGTACACCAGTTTATGCTGCAGCTTCAGGTGTTATATCAAGTGCAGGTTATAATAATGGTGGTTATGGTAACCGTGTTATGATCACTCATCACATTGATGGAAAAACTTACACAACTTTATATGCTCATTTAAATAGTATTTCAGTAAAAAGTGGCCAAGTAAGCCGAGGTCAGAAAATTGGAACAATAGGTTCAACAGGAGATTCATCAGGTCCTCATTTACACTTTGAAATTCACAGTGGTGGTTACGGAAATCCTGTTAACCCGAGAAACCATATTAGTTTTTAAATACAGCAAAAACATCTTACTTTTATAAAAGTAAGATGTTTTTTTTATAAGAAGTAGATATTCTGTTAGTTATGGTAGTTTGTGGTAAAATAAGAGGAGATGATTTTATTATACGGGGTGAATACATGCAAATATCAAAAACAAATATTGTCTTACTATTTATTAGTGTATTTATAATAGGTTTACTAGGTACTTATTATGGAACTAAAATAACTGAAACAGAAGTTCTAGAAACAAATCAATCACAAATTAATACACAGTCAATAGATAATATTGATAAAGTAGAACAAGCTTATAGTTTGATTGAACAGCATTATATTGAAGATGTTGAAGGTGATGAATTAATTGAAGGTGCTATCCAAGGAATGTTAAATACGCTTGATGATCCTTATAGTACTTATATGAATGAACAGGCAACTGAAAACTTTAATGAACAAATAGAGTCTTCATTTCAAGGTATTGGTACCGAAGTGAGTATGGTTGATGGAAAAGTGACAATCATTGCACCTATTAAAGATTCACCAGCAGAAAAAGCAGGTTTGAAACCAAACGATCAAATTATAAAAGTAGACGATGAAAAATTAGAAGGATTAGATTTAACAGAAGCAGTAGAAAAAATACGAGGTGAAGCAGGATCGAAAGTAAAACTTTCAATCATGCGTGGTGAAAATAATTTTGAAGTTGAATTAACTCGTGATGATATTCCCGTTGAAACTGTTTATGCATCAACAAAGAATATTGATGGTAAAAAAACAGGGATTATTGAAATAACAAGTTTTTCAGAAGATACCTCAACGGATTTTAAAAAGGAATTAACTAAATTTGAAGAAACTGAAATTGATGGTTTAATTATAGATGTGAGAGGAAATCCTGGTGGTTTATTAGATTCTGTAGAAGATATGTTAATGGAGTTTATTCCTAAAAACACGCCTTATTTACAAATTGAAGACTCAGAAGGAGAAAAGGAACTTTTTTATTCTGAACTAGCTAATAAAAAAGAATATCCGATCTCTGTATTAATTGATGAAGGTAGTGCCTCAGCATCAGAAATTCTTGCCGTAGCATTAAAAGAAGTGGGTTACAATGTTATTGGAACAAAGAGTTTTGGTAAAGGAACGGTTCAACAAGCAGTTCCATTAGGTAAAGATGGAATGATAAAGTTAACTTTCTTTAAATGGTTGTCTCCTGAAGGCAATTGGATTCATGAAAAAGGTGTTAAACCAACAAAAGAAGTGAAGCAACCTGACTATTATTATTCACATCCGATTCAAGTTGAAAAACCTTTTAAATTAGATCAATCTGATGAAAATATTAAAACAAGTCAAATTATGCTAGATGGATTAGGTTATAAAATTGAGCGTAAAGATGGCTATTTTGATCATCAAACTGCTCTTTCAATTGAAAAATTCCAAAAGAAGCATTCACTTAAAGTAACGGGAGAATTAGATAAACAAACAGCAAATACTTTAGAGTTAGAAATTATGCAAAGAATTAAAGATGGTAAAGACGATTTACAAATGAAAGCAGCTTTAGAAAGTTTATATAAATAAGTTTGAATGAAGGTGAATGACTTGTTAGAAATATCCTTGTTAGAAATAGGAAAAGTAATCGTTAATCTTTTTTATAATCCTTTATTCTATTGGTTTTTCATATTTATATTTATTTTAAGTATTCAAAGAATTAGAAGTGAGCGAAACTTCTTTGGAATTAAAATTTTTGGAGTGTTTCATGAATGGAAAAGAACGCTATTAATATCCTTATTTAGTGGGTTTGTAGTCTCTATTATTTCAATTGGAACAAATATAGTATTTAACTATGATATATTTACCGTCTTATTAATAAGTATATTTTTGATGAGTTTAACTTTTAATCCTGCATACTTATCACCCATTTATACAATAGGTTTAACATATTTAATCTTATTATTTATTCCCTTAATAAATAATGAATTCAATTATTTAACGGAGTTACCATTTAGTAATATATTTACCCATTTAACGATACTTTTAGGGATTTTCTTAATAGTTGAAGCTTTATTAGTAAAAAGATTAAACAATAATCAAGTTCCGCCTGAATTAAAATTAAGTGATCGTGGTATTTGGATTGGTTTTTTAAATGCAAAGAAAGCAACAATGATTCCATTTGTTGTATTGTTACCAACTGAACCATTAGGGTTAATTACAAAAATTTTGCCCAATCTTAACATTGGAGAGATGGAATTTAGTATTATGATTGTTCCATTTATCCTTGGTTTCAATTATAAAATTATTAATGAACCATTTTTAAAAGCTAAAAACAAAATTGCTAAACAAACATTCGGTTTAGCGATAATTGTTTTAGCTTTTGCAATAGGAAGTATTTATTTACCAATATTGTCATTTGTTGGTATTATCTTAGCCTTACTATATAAAGAACTTATGTCTATTACTTATAAATCAAAAATTAAAAAAGAAGAAAGTTATTATCGTCCTTTAAATGAAGGAGTTAGAATTTTAGCTATATTGCCTAGTTCGCCAGCTGAACGTTTGAATTTAAAAGTTGGAGAGACAATAATGAAAGTTAATAATCAATCTGTTAATGATGAAACAGAATTTTATCGTGCTTTACAAAGCAAAAGTGCTTCCTTTAAATTAAATGTATTAAATCATGAAGGTGAAATTAAGTTTATTACAGGCTCATTTTATGAAACAGACGATCATAATTTAGGATTAGTATTTCCCAAAAAACCTTACAATAGTTAGCTTTTGTAAGGTTTTTTGATATAAACGAATAAATAGAATGTTTGTTCGTTGTTTGATATAATTATAAAAGGTTATATACAATATATAAGATAACGGAGGTCGATATACGTGGAAAATAAATTTGAAATACAATCAGCATTTGAACCACGTGGTGATCAACCAAAAGCAATTAAAGAACTTGTTAAAAAAATAAATAATAATGAACATCATATGACATTATTAGGTGCAACAGGAACCGGTAAAACTTTTACAGTATCTAATGTTGTCAATGAAGTTAATAAACCAACATTAGTTATTGCTCATAATAAAACGTTAGCAGGTCAATTATATAGTGAATTTAAAGAGTTTTTCCCTAATAATGCTGTTGAATATTTTGTAAGTTATTACGATTACTATCAACCAGAGGCATACGTACCATCAACAGATACATTTATTGAAAAAGATGCGAGCATTAATGATGAAATTGATAAATTAAGACACTCAGCCACCTCAGCTCTTTTTGAAAGAGACGATGTTTTAATTGTCTCAAGTGTTTCTTGTATTTATGGTTTAGGTAATCCTGAAGAATATAAAGAACATGTCTTATCAATTCGGACAGGGATGGAAATTGAACGAGATGAATTACTAAGAAGATTAGTTGATATCCAATATGTGAGAAATGACATAGATTTTAAGCGTGGGTCTTTTAGAGTGAGAGGAGATTCAGTTGAAATCATTCCTGCTTCACGAGAAGAGCATGGTTTGCGAGTGGAATTTTTTGGCGATGAAGTCGATCGGATTAGAGAAGTAGATGTTTTAACGGGTGAAATTATAGGTGATCGCGAACATGTAGCAATATTTCCAGCTTCTCACTTCGTAACAAGTGAAGAAAAAATGCAAATTGCGATTAAAAATATTGAAGCAGAACTCGAAGAAAGAATTAAAGAACTAGAAGCAGATAATAAATTATTAGAAGCTCAACGAATTGAACAAAGAACAAGATATGATTTAGAAATGATGAACGAAATGGGCTTTTGTTCAGGAATTGAAAATTATTCGAGACATTTAACATTACGTGAATCAGGTGCAACGCCTTATACATTAATTGATTTTTTCCCAGATGATTTTTTAATTGTTATCGATGAATCACACGCTACTCTACCTCAAATACGAGGAATGTATAATGGGGATAGAGCAAGGAAGCAAATGTTAGTTGACCATGGTTTTAGACTGCCATCAGCATTAGATAACAGACCATTGAAATTCGATGAATTTGAAGAAAAAGCAAATCAATTAATATATGTTTCAGCAACACCAGGACCATATGAATTAGAACATACACCAGATATGATTGAACAAATTATCAGACCAACCTGGTTACTTGATCCAGAAATTGAGATCAGACCAGTTGAAGGCCAAATCGATGATTTGTTAGCTGAGATAAATAAACGTTCAGTTAAAAATGAACGAGTACTTATTACAACTTTAACTAAACGTATGTCAGAAGATTTAACAGATTACTTTAAAGAGTTAGGTATTAAAGTTGCTTATCTACATTCTGAAATAAAAACATTAGAAAGAATTGAAATTATTCGTGATTTACGATTAAAAAAATATGATGTTTTAATTGGTATTAATTTATTAAGAGAAGGTTTAGATATACCAGAAGTTTCACTTGTTGCAATATTAGATGCTGATAAGGAAGGTTTCTTAAGATCTGAACGTTCACTTATTCAAACCATGGGTCGTGCTGCGCGTAATGAGCAAGGAAGAGTTATTATGTATGCAGATAAAATAACTGATTCGATGCAAGTGGCGATTGATGAGACTAATAGACGTCGAAGTATACAGGAAGCATATAATATAGAGCATAATCAAACACCAACAACAATTAAAAAAGATGTTCGTGGTTTGATTCAAGCAACAGTTCTATCAGAAGATGACGAAGCTGAATTAGATCAAATTTCTAAAATTGCCAAGATGCCTAAAGCAGAAAAAATGGAAACAATTGAGCAATTGGAAGAAGAGATGCGTGCAGCTGCTAAAGAATTAGATTTTGAAAGAGCAACAGAACTCAGAGATATTATATTTGAATTAAAAGTTACTATATAGAGAGGTAGATGTATCTATGCCAAACAAGGCAATAGTTATTCAAGGTGCACGAGCTCACAATTTAAAAGATATAAATATAAAAATACCTAAAAATAAATTAGTAGTAGTAACAGGACTTTCAGGATCAGGAAAGTCTTCATTAGCGTTTGATACTATTTATGCTGAAGGTCAAAGAAGGTATGTTGAATCATTATCTTCATACGCAAGACAATTTTTAGGGCAAATGGATAAACCAGATGTTGATGTCATTGAGGGACTATCACCGGCTATATCTATTGATCAAAAAACAACAAGTAAAAATCCACGATCAACTGTAGGGACTGTGACTGAAGTATATGATTATTTACGTCTCTTGTATGCCCGTGTTGGAAGACCGATATGTCCAACACACGGTATTGAAATAACATCTCAAACGGTTCAACAAATGGTTGATAAAGTTATGGAATACCCTGAAAGGACTCGCCTGCAAATTTTAGCTCCTGTTATATCTGGAAGAAAAGGCGAACATATACAATTAATAAAGAACTTACAAAAAGAAGGCTATGTTCGTATTAGAGTTAATGGTGAAATTTATGATATATCCGAAGAGTTAAATCTTGATAAAAATAAAAAGCACTCAATTGAAGTAGTGATTGATAGAATTGTGCTTAAAAAAGGTGTTGAAAGTCGTTTAGCAGATTCACTTGAAGCTGCCTTACCTCTTGGAGAAGGACGAGTTATTGTAGATTTTATGGGTGAGTCTGAACTTTTATTTAATGAAAATCATGCGTGTCCTGTTTGTGGTTTTTCAATCGATGAATTAGAGCCGAGATTATTCTCATTTAATAGCCCATTTGGAGCTTGTTCAACATGTGATGGGTTAGGGACTAATTTAGAAGTTGATTTAGATTTAGTCATTCCAAACTGGGATTTATCATTAAATGAGCATGCAATTGAAGCATGGAAACCTATAAGTTCACAATACTATCCTCAACTATTAAAAACGGTATGTGAACATTATAAAATTGATATGGATAAACCAGTTAATAAGTTAACAAAGGGTCAGTTAGATAAAATACTATATGGAAGTGGTAATGAAAAAATTCATTTTCATTACGTAAATGACTTCGGTAGAGAACATACAAGCGATATTAAATTTGAAGGTGTTATGAATAACATTAAAAGACGATATCATGAAACAAGCTCTGACTTTATTAGAGAAACACTTGAAGAGTATATGGCAGAAAACGACTGCCCAGCTTGTAATGGATATAGGTTAAAAGACGAAGCTTTATCAGTTCTCATTAATGGACGTCATATTAGTGAATTAACCGAGTTATCAATTGCTGAAGCTAAAGATTTCTTTGACAATTTAGAATTAACAAAGACAGAAACAGAAATAGCTAAAATGATACTTAAAGAAATAAATGATCGATTAACTTTTTTAATTAATGTGGGATTAACATATTTAACATTGTCGCGTGCTTCGGGAACATTATCTGGTGGGGAAGCGCAACGGATTCGTTTAGCGACTCAAATTGGTTCAGCATTAACAGGTGTCCTTTACGTATTAGATGAACCTTCAATAGGATTACATCAACGTGACAATGATCGATTGATTGGAACACTTAAACATATGCGTGATTTAGGTAACACAGTAATTGTTGTTGAACATGATGAGGATACAATGCTTGCAGCTGATTGGTTAATTGATATTGGTCCTGGCGCAGGAGATCACGGTGGTGAAATCGTTGCTGCAGGAACACCCAAACAAGTTATGCGTCGTAAAAAATCATTAACAGGTCAATATTTAACAGGGGCAGAGTTTATTCCACTTCCAACTGAAAGAAGAAAATCTGATGGTCGATATATTGAAGTAAAAGGTGCTACAGAAAATAATTTAAAAAATATTAATGTTAAATTTCCAATTGGATTAATGACTGTTGTAACAGGGGTATCAGGATCTGGAAAAAGTACCTTAGTTAATCAAATATTATATCAATCAATTGCCAAACATTTATATAAAGGTAAACATCGACCAGGAGCTCATAAATCAATTACAGGATTAACAGAATTAGAAAAGGTAATTGATATTAACCAAGCTCCTATTGGAAGAACACCTCGGTCTAACCCAGCAACATATACGGGCGTATTTGATGATATAAGAGAAGTATTCGCAGAAACAAATGAAGCTAAAATTCGTGGCTATAAAAAAGGCAGATTCAGTTTCAACGTTAAAGGTGGACGCTGTGAAGCTTGTCGTGGCGATGGTATATTAAAAATAGAAATGCACTTTTTACCTGATGTGTACGTACCATGTGAAGTTTGTGATGGAAAACGTTATAATAGAGAAACGTTAGAAGTTACGTTTAAAGGTAAAAATATAGCAGATGTTTTAGAGATGAGAATTGAAGAAGCATTAAGCTTTTTTGAAAATATACCTAAAATAAATCGTAAGTTACAAACAATTTATGATGTAGGACTAGGTTATATTAAATTAGGACAACCAGCTACGACTCTTTCAGGTGGGGAAGCTCAACGTGTTAAATTAGCGAGTGAATTACACAAGCGCTCCAATGGAAAATCAGTATATATTCTAGATGAGCCTACTACAGGTTTACACACAGATGACATTAAACGATTATTAAATGTGCTTCAACGCCTTGTAGATAATGGTGATTCAGTAATCATTATTGAACATAATTTAGATGTGATTAAAACAGCAGATCATGTCATTGATTTAGGTCCTGAAGGCGGTGATGGTGGTGGTGAAATACTTGCTACTGGAAC
>CAJDVH010000053.1_pt2 | contig 10328 bp, 9 predicted proteins | sample 7391261 | NCBI WGS metagenome assembly CAJDVH01 (sample SAMEA7055694, study PRJEB34461) | soil metagenome | biome: terrestrial ecosystem; feature: Peninsula; material: soil | place: Antarctica | collected 2016 | reverse complement strand
TTTTCATTTATTGAAGCAGTTAAATATTTAGCTGCGCAAAGTCAAATCGCATTGCCTGAAATAAATGATTCAAAGCAAAACAAGTTATCCAATGAAGCTACGACACTACTAAATGCTTATGAATGGTTAACTAAGTATTACCATCATTTATTAAAGTATACTGAAAATGGCGAGAAAGCACTGAAGTATTTTACAGAGCGAGGCATTACTGAAGAAACAATCGATCCATTTAAAGCACGAATTATTTTCCCAATTAACAATCATCTCGGAAAAACAGTAGGATTTGGTGGGCGATCAATTCAAGAAAATCATCAACCTAAATATCTAAATAGTCCTGAAAATGAATTGTTTCATAAAGGGAGCTTACTTTATAATTTCGATTTAGCTAAAAACGAAGTTAGGAAAAAAAGTGAAGTGATTGTTTTAGAAGGTTATATGGATGTGATAACTGCTTATCAAGCAGGGTTTAAAAATACCGTTGCAACATTAGGAACAGCATTATCAGAAATTCAAGCAAAGCTTTTAAAACGTTATGCTGAAACAATTATTATTTGCTTTGACGCAGATAATGCAGGCGTTAAAGCCAGTTATCAAGCGGCGATGACTTTACGTAAAATTGGTGCAGACATTCGCATTGCACAAGTACCGAATAAGTCAGATCCAGATGCTTATATTTTAGAAAATGGTGCAAAAAAGTTTCAAGAAGAAGTGTTAGATCAAAGTCAAACATTTACTAAATTTTATATGACGTATAAACAAAGTGATTATAATTTATCAATTGAAAGTGATCGAATTAATTATATTGAAGAAATGGTCAAACATATAGCAACAATTAATAGTCCAATCGAACGAGAGATATATATTAAGGACTTAAGTGCGAAGTTTGAACTCACTGAAGAAACACTGACTAATGAAGTAAATCGTCAAGTGAAACAAACAACGCAATTAACTACAAATAGACAAGCACCACTTCCAGAGCCACCACCTGTTTTTAGACAGTACCACAATCGTAATAAAACACGACTTGCTTTTGAGAATGCAGAAAGATATCTCATCGCAAACTTATTAAAAAATAATTTTACAGAAAAGATACAAAGAGAAATAGGTATTAATTTTAATCTAGATATTCATAAAGTTATTGTTACTCATATTTATGCCTTACTAGAAGAATATGAAACGATCAATGTCAGTCAACTGTATGATAAATTGAATGATGAAGAACTTATTCAAACAATTACAGATATCGCATTGATTCCAATAAGTGATTCTATTAGTGAAGCTGAAATCAATGATTATATTAAAATGATTCATCGTCAAGCTAATGAACAGCCTGAGCTTGATAAGTTGAAAAATGAGTTAGCTTTAGCTGAAAAAAATCAAGATAGTAAACAAGCTGGTATAATAGCTGATAAAATTATTCAATTAATACGTAATAAAGGTTAGAACTCGTTAAATCATTAGGAGGCGATTTTTTTGACAGATAAAAAAGACACAGATCTAATTGAAGATGAAATGACTTTAGAGGAAGTAAAGAAAGATTTGTTGAAAACAGGAAAAAAAGAAGGCGAACTTGCATATGAAGAAGTGGCAGATCGTCTATCAACATTTGAAATAGAACCTGAACAAATTGATGCTTTTTATGAAGAGTTAGAAAATAAAGGTGTTAAAGTAGTTGGTGACGAAAAAGAAGAGTCTCTTTCAGATAACTTACGTGATTTAAGTGTTCCTTTAGGGATTAAAATTAATGACCCTGTACGTATGTATATGCAACTTGGTGGATTAGACAAGCAATTACACGTGCGATAGCTGACCAAGCCCGAACAATTCGTATCCCTGTTCATATGGTTGAAACGATTAACAAACTAATACGAATTCAAAGACAACTTCTTCAAGACTTGGGTCGCGAGCCAACACCTGAAGAAATTGGTGAAGAAATGGAGATTACACCTGATAAAGTTAGAGATATCTTAAAAATATCTCAAGAACCTGTTTCATTAGAAACACCAATTGGTGAAGAAGATGATTCTCACTTAGGTGATTTTATTGAAGACCAAGAAGCTGTTTCACCATCAGATCATGCTGCTTATGAATTATTAAAAGAACAATTAGAAGATGTATTAGATACGTTAACTGATCGTGAAGAAAACGTATTAAGACTAAGATTTGGTTTAGATGATGGACGTACACGAACACTTGAAGAAGTTGGTAAAGTGTTTGGAGTAACAAGAGAAAGAATTCGTCAAATTGAAGCAAAAGCACTTAGGAAATTAAGACATCCAAGCCGTAGTAAACAGCTGAAAGATTTCTTAGAATAAAAGAGAAAAAATAAAACTTTTCGATAAATAAGGGTTTTACTTTCAACTATTGATAAAATCTAGTAAAATGAATATAGTCATAGTATATTTATTATTACTAGATTTACATAAGGAGGAGCAGGGAGAATGAAAACAAACATTATTCCGTTTGCAATTATAGCTATTGTAGGTATATTTGCAGTCGTCATCGTTTCTTCAATTGGTGTAAGCCAGCGTGCAGATATTCAAAATGCAGAAGAAAATGGCGGAGAAACAGAAGAGGTAACAGAAGAAGAAGCATCAGATCCAGAGGCTCTGTTTGCTAATAGCTGTGCAAGTTGTCACGGTGGAGATTTAACAGGTGGAGCAGGTCCTGATTTAACAACAGTTGGTGCTAACTTATCAGCTGAAGAAATTGAAGATGTTATTTTAAATGGTCAAGGCACTATGCCTCCAGGATTACTTCAAGGCCAGGAAGCTAATGAAGTAGCAGCATGGCTTGCAGAAATGAAATAAATATATTTTTAAAAAGAAAAGCTTTCTGATTATCAGAAAGCTTTTCTCGATTATATAAAGCTTTTAGGAGAATCTTATGGAAACTTTGCACATTTCTTCACGATTAAAAAAAATAGCTAAATATATCGCTAAAGGTAGTTACTTTGCCGATATCGGTTCTGATCACGCTTATCTACCGACATATGTATGTTTAAATGATCCAACTTCTAAAGCAATTGCAGGTGAAGTTAATCAAGGACCATTTCAAAATGCACAAGATGTCGTAAATATGTATGATTTAACTAAGCAAATTGATGTGCGGTTAGGTGATGGGTTAGACGTTTTACATACTGATTTACCTGATACACTAGTTATTGCTGGTATGGGTGGTAAATTAATTGAACGTATTCTAACAGATAACTTACATCAAACCTTACAGATAAATAAATTAATTTTACAACCTAATATCGATGCTGATCGTTTACGGAAATGGTTTATTGAACAAAACTATTATTTAACTCATGAAGAAATAGTAGAAGAAAATGATCATTTTTATGAAATATTGGTTGCTGAACAAATTGAACATGAAAATGTGTATGATGCGTCAATTGATCAAGCAAAACAAATATATTTTGGACCCCTACTATTAAAAGAACGATCAACAGAATTTCTAAAAAAATGGCAATTAGAAAAAACAAATCTACAACGAATTATTAAAGATATGAAACAAGCAAAACAAATTAATGAACTAAAATTAAATCAATTCAAAAATAAGTTGAATTGGATTGAGGAGGTTTTAAATTATGAGTCAGATAACAAATAATGCAATTTTTAAAAAAATGGAAGAATGGGCACCAAAATCACTTGGTTATGATTGGGATAATAATGGTTTACAGGTAGGGGCTAAAACAAATCCGGTTAAAAATGTTTTAATTAGCTTAGACGTCTTAGAAACAACAGTTGATGAAGCGATTGAAAATAATATAGATTTAATTGTTGCGCATCATCCATTATTGTTTAAAGGATTAAAACAAATTGATTTTGAGACGCCAAAAGGTAGAACACTTAAGAAACTCATTGAAAATAATATTAGTGTTTATGCTGCACATACGAATTTAGATATTGCTGATGGTGGGGTAAATGATATGATTGCTGAAAAATTAGCAATTAAAAATACAAAACCGTTAGTTAAGACAAAATCAACGTCATTTTTTAAAGTGGTTGTTTATGTACCTAAAGACCACCTTTCAGAAGTTAAAGCGGCTTTAAGTAAAGCAGGCGCTGGTGAGATTGGAAATTACTCACATTGTAGCTTTGAAACCACAGGTCAAGGCCAATTTAAACCTTCAGATGAAGCAAATCCACATAGTGGCACACAGGGAGAATTATTTATTGGTGAAGAAGTTAAATTAGAAGTAATTGTCACTGAAGACAAATTAAATAAAGCAGTGGATCAAATGAAAAATGCTCATCCATATGAAGAAGTTGCTTATGATGTTTTAAAGCTTGAAAATAAAGATAAAACATTCGGCATAGGTCGTATAGGCTGTTTAAAAAAAGAGATTAGTGTACAATTACTCTGTAAACAAATAAAAGAAAAATTAAATGTAGATAGATTAAGAGTGAGTGGTGACCTTAATAAACAAGTGCAAAAGATAGCTGTTTTAGGTGGTAGTGGTGAGAAGTATATTCATGATGCATTTAAACAAAAAGCTGATGTTTTAATTACAGGCGATATTACATTCCACTTAGCGCAAGAAGCTATCGAATTAGGTATTGTGGTCATTGATGCAGGCCATTATATTGAAGAAATAATGAAAGAATCTGTTAAAAACTATTTAGAAACAAGTTTTTCAAACGATTCCGTTCATTTTGTTGTTTCACAAGAAAACACCAATCCATTTACATTTATATAAAAAAGCTGTCATATATTGATGGTTATTAAGCGAGGTAGATATAATGACAAGCAATTCATTTTCAAATTTAAAATTAAATGACACTTTAGTAAGTGTTACAGAACAATTATTTTTTAAAGAACCAACTGAAATACAAGCAAAAGTGATTCCAGAAATTTTAAATCATAAAAGTATTATTGGCGAATCACAAACAGGTTCTGGAAAAACACACGCTTTTTTATTACCTTTATTCAATCAAATTGAAGAAGATAAAAATGAAGTCCAGTATGTTATTACAGTTCCAACACGTGAACTAGCGATGCAAATTCATGCTGATATTGAAGAAATTATCAAGCTATCAGATAAAAAAGGTATATGGACATCACGTTTATTAGTTGGTGGACTTGATCGTGAACGCATGAAAAAACAATTACAAAACACACCAGATATCATTATAGGAACGCCAGGTCGTATTTTAGACATGATCAAAGATAATGCTGTTTCTATTTACACCGCTAAAGCGTTTGTTATTGATGAAGCAGATTTAATGCTTGATTTAGGATTTTTAGGAGAGTTAGACCAATTGCTTGTGCGTGCCCGTAAAGATATTCAAACGCTTGTTTTTTCAGCTACAATCCCTGAAAAGTTAGAGCATTTCTTCAAAAAATATTTACGACAACCAACACATATAAAAGTTGAAAGTGCAGTTACACCACTTACAATTGAACATAAAATCATCGAATTAAGACATCGTAATCCAATTGAATTAATTCAAATGATTTCTGAAAATGTCAGACCCTATGTCGCTATTGTATTTGCAAACAATAAAGAAAAAGCAGATCAATTGTTTAAAGACTTAAAAAAAGCAGGTTTAAATGTTGGAATTTTGCATGGTGGATTAAGTGCGCGTGAAAGAAAAAGAATGGTAAATGATTTACGTGATTTAAAATATGAATATATTGTTGCAACAGACTTAGCTTCAAGAGGAATTGATATACCTGGTGTAAGTCATATTATAAATGTTGAACTTCCAAGTGAAGTTGACTTTTATGTTCACCGAGTAGGTCGTACGGCTCGAGCAGGTAATGAAGGAATGGCAATAAGTTTCTTTAATGAAACAGATGCATCATTAATTGAAGAGTTAGAAAAACGTGGCATTAACTTCACCTATTCTGATATTACGACAGAAGGTTTCATTTCTAGAAAACCTTGGAATAAACGTGTAAAAAGAAAAAATAAAACAACCGATTTAGATCGTTTAGCTTGGCAACAAGTTAAAAAGCCTAAAAAAGTTAAGCCAGGTTATAAAAAGAAAATGAAAAATCAACAAGAAGCAATTAAGCGTAGTTTAGTGCAACAAAAAAATAAAAAACGCAGAAAATAATTTTGAGGTGATTTAATGGTGAAATTAGGTTCTCACGTTTCAATGAGTGGTAAAAAAATGTTATTAGGCTCAAGTGAAGATGCTGCTTCTTATGGCGCAAATACATTTATGATTTATACAGGTGCACCTCAAAATACACGTAGACGTCCAATTGAGGAATTAAATATTGAAGCAGGACAATCACATATGAAAGAACATGGTATGAGTGACATTATTGTTCATGCACCTTACATTATTAATATTGCAAATACAACAAAACCAGCAACTTTTGAGTTAGGTGTTGAATTTTTAACATCAGAAATCGAAAGAACTGAAAGTCTTGGTGCAAAACAAATTGTTCTCCATCCAGGCGCACATGTTGGTGCAGGTGTTGAAAAAGGTACAGCCCGGATTATTGAAGGATTAAATGAAGTACTCCAAAAAGATCAAACAGTTAATATTGCTCTTGAAACAATGGCAGGAAAAGGAACGGAAATTGGTCGTTCATTTGATGAAATTGCTCGAATTATTGACGGTGTTCATTATAATGAAAAATTAACCGTTTGCCTTGATACGTGTCATATTCATGATGCAGGATATGATATTGTTTCTGATTTTGATGGTGTATTAACTGAATTTGATAAAATTATTGGTTTAGACCGCATTCAAGTCATTCATGTTAATGACAGTAAAAATGAACGTGGTGCAAGCAAAGACCGTCATGAGAATATCGGTTTTGGTCATATTGGCTTTGATCCACTTAATTACATTGTTCATTTAGATACTTTTAAAGATATTCCTAAAATATTAGAGACACCTTTTGTTGGAGAAGAAAAAAATAATAAAAGACCTCCTTACAAAGAAGAGATTGCTATGTTAAAATCAAAACAATTCAATGAAAATTTACTTGAATTAATTATGAAGTAATTTTAAAAGCTATAATTAGTATAAGACTAACTATAGCTTTTTTTACTATTTACATTATAAAAGTAAAGGAGTGTTTAAATGAATGAACTCATGCAATTATCTGTGATGAGCTTTGTCATTGTTGGTCTTGGTACGATGTTTTTAATAGGTGAAGTTCTTGTTAATATGCGTGGTGTATTTGCACTATTAGGTATATTTTTCATGACATTATTCTTTTATACACATATACCTAACATGAGTATGATCATTATTATGTTTATCATATATCTGGTAGGGTTAATTTTAATAGTAATTGATGGAAAGGTATTAAATGATGGGACATTAACAACATTAGGTATTGTCAGTATGATTATTTCTGTTTCGATTGCAGCACCCAATTTAGCATCAGGAATTTATTCAGTAATAGGAATTGTAATTGGAGCAGTTTTGTCGTTGACATTTTTGAAACTATTCAAAAAAAGAGAAATGTGGGGTAAACTTGCGTTAAAAGATCGCTTAACAACAGAAGAAGGATATACAACACTAACAGAAGAATATACACAGTTAGTTGGACAAACAGGAACTACTTTAACCGATTTACGACCCTCCGGTACGATAAGCATAAATGAGAAAGAATATAGTGCTATTTCAACTGGAAATTGGATTCATAAAAATGAAAAAATACATGTGATTGATGTTGATGGAACAAAAATACAAGTTGAATTAATTGACGAAACTAAATGATTGTAAATTTAATGTAAATTATCAGAAATATCCTTTACATTTAAATGAAAATTATTAATAATAGAGTTGCAATGATTGATCATATACATAAAAAACAATTAGTGGAGTTGATAATCAATTGGAATTAGACATACAGACACTTATTTTTAATTTTGTTGGTGGTTTAGGTATATTTTTACTTGGTATAAAATATATGGGTGATGGTTTACAAAAAACAGCTGGGGATAGATTACGAGATATTTTAGATAAATTTACCAGTAATCCATTTTTAGGTGTTCTTTCCGGTATTATTGTCACAATATTAATTCAGAGTAGTTCTGGAACGACTGTTTTAACTGTAGCCTTTGTTAATGCCGGATTCATGTCACTTAGACAAGCGATTGGTGTGATTATGGGGGCTAACATAGGAACGACCGTAACGGCCTTTATTATCGGTTTTAATATCGGTGAGTATTCTTTACCAATTATGGCCATTGGTAGTTTCATGTTATTCTTCTTTGATAAAGAAAAAGTTAATGCACTTGGTCAAGCAGTATTTGGATTTGGATCATTATTCTTTGGACTTGATTTAATGGGTTCTGCAATGAAACCGTTAAGTGGATTAGATTCATTCCATGAACTAACACTAGATATGAGTTCAAATCCAATTTTAGGTGTTGTGATTGGGACAGTTCTGACATTAGTTGTTCAGAGTTCAAGTGCGACAATTGGTATTTTACAAGGGCTTTATGGAGAAGGTGCCATGTCTTTACAAGCAGCTATTCCAGTCTTATTTGGAGACAACATTGGAACCACAATTACAGCCCTTCTTGCTGCATTAGGTGCATCTGTTGCTGCTAAAAGAGCTGCCTTTACTCATATTATCTTTAACTTACTCGGGGCTACGATATTCTTAATCTTGTTAACCCCATTTATCGGTTTTGTGGAATATTTACAAACACAACTCAGTTTGAATCCACAAATGACGATTGCATTTGCACATGGTAGTTTTAACATTATTAACACAGTTATCCAATTCCCGTTCATTGGTTTATTAGCATGGATTGTTGTTAAATTGATACCTGGAGAAGAAGTGATGGTTGAATATAAACCACAACATTTAGATCCAATCTTTATCCAGCAATCATCAACTGTCGCTTTAGCACAAGCTAAATCAGAAATTATCCGTATGGGTGAATATGCTGTTAAAGGATTAGAAGAAACAAATCAATATATTACTACTGAAAATCCGAAGCACTCCGAATTAGCGATTCAAATCGAAGGAGCTCTAAACAATTTAGATAGGGCAATCACCGATTATCTTGTTACAATCGCTGGTCGAACAATGTCTGAAGCGGATAGTTCTAAACATACAGCGTTAATGGATACTGTCAGAGACGTTGAACGAATTGGAGATCACTTTGAAAATATTATTGAGTTAGTTGATTATAAAATTTCAAACAAAATTCTCTTAACTGAAGATGCACATGAAGATTTAACGACGATGTTTGACTTAACAATTGCTACAGTTGCTCAAGCTGTAAAAGCATTAGAAACAATGGACCGAGAAGAAGCAATGCTCGTTATTCAAAAAGAAGATCAAATCGATAAAATGGAACGTGCATACAGAAAGAAACATATTATTAGAATGAACGAATCAAGATGTACAGGATCTGCAGGAATTGTATTTGTCGATATGTTAAGTAACTTAGAACGTATTGGAGACCATGCAGTTAATATAGCAGAAGAAGTTTTAGGGAAAAAAGCATAATAATATTTGCATTCACTGAAAATAAATGCTATATTAATTACTGTTGTTAAGAAAAGCCATTTCAAACAATAATGTCATTAAAACACTGAATAAATCATAAGTGTTGACAAAGAAATTAAAGTATAGTAAATTAATACTTGTCGCTAAAATAATATATTAATAAACATACAATAACATTTATTATTAAGGATCACCCTTTATAATCAACTGTAAAGGGTGATATTTACTTAATATTCCGCAGTAGCTCAGTGGTAGAGCAATCGGCTGTTAACCGATCGGTCGTAGGTTCGAATCCTACCTGCGGAGCCATAATGGCGGTGTAGCTCAGCTGGCTAGAGCGTTCGGTTCATACCCGAAAGGTCGTGGGTTCAATTCCCTCCGCCGCTACCATTATTTTATTAAAAGGACCCTTAGCTCAGTTGGTTAGAGCTATCGGCTCATAACCGATCGGTCGAAGGTTCGAGTCCTTCAGGGTCCACTTTTAATATATGGAGGAATACCCAAGTCCGGCTGAAGGGATTGGTCTTGAAAACCAACAGGGGTGTCAAAGCCCGCGGGGGTTCGAATCCCTCTTCCTCCTTATTGGCTCAATAGCTCAGTCGGTAGAGCAAAGGACTGAAAATCCTTGTGTCGGCGGTTCGATTCCGTCTTGAGCCATATAGAAAACCAAGCATATATGCTTGGTTTTTTTCGTATATATATTGCAATTAATCTTTCTAACAAGCTGTTTAATACTAGTGTATATGTTAATATATAATTAATACTAAAAGAATTGAGTGATATAATGACTGTTGAATCAATTACATTAAGCGAAGCATATATGATAGAAAATTTAAGAAAACAAGGTATCTCAAACGAATCCTTGCTTAAAGTTGATGATG
>CAJDVH010000037.1_pt1 | contig 10415 bp, 6 predicted proteins | sample 7391261 | NCBI WGS metagenome assembly CAJDVH01 (sample SAMEA7055694, study PRJEB34461) | soil metagenome | biome: terrestrial ecosystem; feature: Peninsula; material: soil | place: Antarctica | collected 2016 | reverse complement strand
ACAAGGTACTTTCTGTTGAAGATAAATGAAGGAACACTTGTAATGCCTAATTGACTTGCTTCATTGATATCAAAAGTAACATCAGAAGCAAAAGCATTTGTATCTTCTAAAGTAGTTATGACATCTTGTTTATTTAAGCCACTAGCTTTGGCAAGTTGTGTTAACGTCTCAATATTTCCAATGTCTTTTGAATCAGTAAAGTGTGCCTGGAATATTTTTTCAACAAGTGTGCTAGCTTTATTATGTTTACTAGCTAACTTCATCAAACGATGAGCAGCAAGGGTGTTTGTCGGTTTCATTGTTTCAAAATTAAATGTTAATCCGCTTTCTTTTGCTTTATTAGCTACACCTGCCATCATTTCTTTTGTGCGTTCTATCCCACCGAATTTTTTGGCCATACTTTCATAATAATTTTGTCCACTATATGGAGGCGTACTTGGATCTAATTGAAAGCTTTTAAATTCAACGGTAAACTTCTCTTTGTTAGGTGATTTATTAAGAGCTTCTTCAAATGTTTTTTTACCTATATAACAAAAAGGACAAGCAAAATCCGACCAAATTTCAATTTTCATATTTATTGCTCCTTATAAGAAGAATTTAAATGTCTTTATCGATTAGTTTATTTAATATAATAAATTAGCTACTCTTAATAATTTAAAGAGTAGCTAAAATAATTATAGTGATTCAATAGCGTTTTTAACAGTTTGTTCTCCAGAAACAACTTGGAATTCTTTGTGGATTGTTGATTCATTTTCTAAACAAGCTAAAATGACTTCGGCAACATCTTCACGTGGAATTTCATTACGCCCAACAGTTTCAGCCGCTTCGACTTTACCAATCCCTTGATCGTTTGTTAACAGACCAGGATGAATAATCGTATATTTTAAGTCTGTTTTACGTAACCAATCATCAGCATAATGTTTAGCCACAACATAAGGTGCAAAATTAGGTGATTCAGAAATCGCGCTCTGAATCGCTTCACGTGTTGTATCAAAAGAGCTAATCATAATATAACGCTGAACACCTGCATTTTGTGTTGCTTTAATTGATTTAATCGCTGCATCTAAGTCAATGAGCATTGTTTTATCCGGACCAGTATGAGGACCAGAGCCAGCAGTGAATACAACAGCATCAACATCTTTTGCAGCTGCTTCAATTTGTTTCGTATCGCTTTCCAGATCAACTAAGACTGTTTCTGCTCCTAAATCCTCAAAAAAAGCAGCTTGTTCAGTTTTACGAATCATTGCTTTAGCTTTAATTGAATCAGTATTTTGGATCTTTTTAACCAAATGTTTTCCAACTTGACCATTTGCACCAATAATAAGTACTTTCATTTATATCCGTCCTTTCAAAGTAAGTGTTAATGTCATACTAACGAAATTTAATCTTTAAGTCTAGATATAGAGGTTACACAGAAGCATTATGAGTCTTATTACGCCAAGTTAAAAAGAAACTAAAAATAACAAAAGTTAAAATAGTAGCGGCAAGAAGCCCATACTGAAATCTAATCGTTGAAAATCCAGCAAGCAAACCAATACTGTCTAGGATGACAGGTGAGGTAAATTGACCTACGAAAATAAGACTTGAAACGATTGCGATTGCTTTATCTGCTTGATAAGGTTTGACGACATCAAGCACTTTAAGTGTCAGGAATGGGAATAAGCTACCTTGACCAAATCCAATTAGCGTCACACTAATTATGACAAGCGTTAAACTATTAGTAAAAGCTAAAGTTAAAAAAGCAATCCCCATTGAAAATAACATCACAGGCATGAGATATTTTTTTAAAGTGAGTTCAATTTGAACGAGTAATAAACTCGTAATCATCCCACCAACTGTTGCAAAAGCTACAACTGTCCCTGCAATAGCTGCACCACCTAAATTATTTTCTTCTAAAAATAGTGCCATATTTGTTGAAACAGAATAATAAGCTAACATAATTCCACCCATAGCAAATCCATACATATAAACGATGCCTGGTATTTTAACTTTACCTTCATTTTTAGGTGGCTTTTGAACTTCACCTTTAGGTAAGTATAAAAAGACGAGAATAAAAATAAACACACCTAAGAGGTAAACATTAAAAGGAGCTTGCCAACTTAATGTTGCAAGCCAACCGGCAAATAACATTGTTAAAATCCCACCAAAATTACTAAAAGCAGAGTTTAAGCCCATCATTTTAGTTCTTTCTTTACCAATGAAATAGTCGTTAATTAAAGAGTCAGCTAAAGGCATTAGTAAACCAACACCAATCCCTAAAAGTAATCTAAAACCAATAATAACTTCAATTGTTGAAGCGATTTGCGGTCCGATTCCTCCAATGATATATATAATTATTCCAATTAATACAATGGATCGTTTAGTCATTTTAGTTGTGAGGTAACTCGCTACAAAAGAAAATGGAATAATCATTAATGAAGGAACAGTTAAAATAAGTTTGATTAGCGTAGGACTTGCATCAGGAAATGCTTGGGCTATTACACCAAGAGCAGGTGAAATAGCAGCACCAGCCATGACAGTTGCCATCGAAATAGCAATAATGGTAGGCTTTAACATTTTATTAATTATCATCACATCCATTCGTTATATTTCTAAGAGACAGTAATATACCATATTATGTAAATTATGAAGTAAATTCAATTAAACAGCTTACTAATTAATCTTCAGATAACTTTTAATCAATTAATAACTTGGCTTTATTGGTTTAGATTTAAACACAATTATAAAGTTAATTAAAACAATAATTAAAATAGAAATAGCTAGAAAACCATATTGAAATCTAATTTCTGTAAAACCAGCTAAGTTACTAATGCTATCTAAGACAAGTGGTGACATAAATTGACCTAAAAAAGTAAAACTAGATGTAATCGCGATTGCTCTATCAGAATGATGTGGAACAACTCTATCTAACACTTTTAAAACGAGAACAGGGAATAAAGAACCCTGACCAAAACCAATCAAAGCAACACTTATAATCACTAAAGGTATACTATTAGTAAAGGTTAAAATAGAAAAAGCAAGTCCCATTCCTAATAACATGACAGGAATGATATATTTTTTAAAAATAATTTCAAGCTGAACTAAAAGTAAGCTTGTAATCATCCCACCCACTGTCGTAAAAGCAACTATCGTACCAGCAATGGTCGCTCCCCCAAGATTATTTTGTTCTAAAAATAAAGCCATGTTTGTAGCAATTGAATAATAAGCTAACATGACACCACCCATAGCGAATGCATAGCCAAAGACTGCAAGCGGTATTTTAGATTTTTTATTATGTTCGAGCGGTTTTTGAATCTCGCTTTTAGGTAGAAAGAAAAAGACGAGAATAAAAATAATTAATCCTAAAAAATAGACATTAAAGGGTGTGCGCCAACCAAAAGTTGCCAGCCAACCAGCGAGTAACATTGTCAGAATGCCACCAAAATTACTAAACGCTGAATTATATCCCATCATTTTAGTGCGTTCTTTTCCTTTGAAAAAATCATTAATTAATGACATAGAAAGTGGCATCACCAGACCAACACCAGCACCAAGCAATAATCTAAAAGCAATAATTGCTTCAATCGTTGAAACAAATTGGGGTCCAATTCCACCAACTAAATAAATAAGTAATCCAATTAAAACAATAGTTCGTTTAGTTATTTTAGCTGTTAAATAACTGGATAAAAAAGAAAATGGAATAATAATGATTGAAGGGGCAGTTAAGATAAGTTTAATCATTGTTGGACTTGCATCAGGAAAAGCTTGTGCAATGAGTCCAAGGGCAGGAGAAATAGCCGCACCAGCCATGACAGTTGCCATCGAAATTGAAATAATAGTAGGTTTGAGCATTCTGTTAATTATAACCAGTTCCTTTCTTTAGGCTAAGTTAAGCGTATTTTACTAATGGTTAACAATGGACCATTCTATGTGCTTCTAAAAAAATAAGCAATCATTATGAAAATTTTCAATGGTTATTAAATTTAACTTTATAAACAATAAAATTGTGTTTTTATACCCTATATAGTATATTGAGTATAATATAAATTGTAGGAGGGTATTTCATTATGTATTTAAAAACCTTTACAGATGAAAAATTAGCACAAAATGCTTACTTAGTAGGATGTCAACAAACTGGAGAGGCAATTATTATTGATCCACCTCGCCATTTCAATCATATAATTGAAGATGCAGCAAAAGAAGGATTAGAAATAACAGCAGCAGCAGATACACACATTCATGCTGATTATGTTTCAGGCGCACGTGAATTAGCAATTAAACACGGAGCAAAACTTTATCTATCAGATGAAGGTGATAAAGACTGGAAATACGAATTTACAGATGGAATAAAATCAGAATTGCTTAAAGAAGGTTCAAAAATAAATATTGGAAAAGTTGAACTAGAAGTGATGTATACACCAGGACACACGCCAGAAAGTTTATCATTTATTTTAACTGATTTTGGTGGTGGAGCAACAGAACCAATGGGAATCTTCACAGGAGATTTTGTTTTTGTAGGTGATGTGGGACGTCCGGATTTACTAGAAGAAGCAGCAGGGATAATGGATACAGCAGATGCTGGTGCAAGAGATATGTTTAATTCACTGAAACGATTCAAAGCATTACCAGATCATCTGATTGTATGGCCAGGACATGGTGCTGGATCTGCTTGTGGTAAATCACTTGGATCAGTTCCAACAACGACAGTCGGATATGAAAAGCAAGTTAATTGGGCATTAAAAATTGATGAAGAAGAAGCATTTGTAAAAGAATTGCTTGCAGATCAACCAGAAGCACCAACTTATTTTGCCAAAATGAAAGAAGTTAATAAAGTTGGACCAGCTATCTTAGAAGAAAAAGACATACCGCTTATTTTAAATAAGAGTGAATTAGAAGAATGGTTAGAAAAAGAGGATACCTTGATTCTTGATACACGATCTGCTGATGAAGCTCAGTCGACGTTAATTGAAGGTTCAATTAATATTCCATTTGATTCGAAATTCACAAATTGGGTCGGTTGGTTAGCGAAATATGACGAACAGTTATTGCTATTAACAAAAGATAGCGAACGTAAAGAAGTTCAACAAGCGCTTGAATCAATTGGGTTCGATGCAATTGGTGCGTTTATTGATGAAAATGTTGTTTCTGAGGTTGAAACAAATGCCTATCAGACAATTTCAATGAATGAATTTATTAAAGAAATTGATAATGAAGATGTAGTCGTTGTCGATGTAAGAAATAAAACAGAATGGAATGCAGGTCATTTCGAACAAGCAAATCACCTTTTCTTAGGTAAATTACGTCAGTTACCATTACCAGAAAATAAACGTATTATGGTTCATTGTGAAACAGGTGCACGTTCAGCAGTTGCTGCGAGCATACTTAAAGCACGGGGTTGTGAAGATGTCAATCATATGAGAAGTTCATATGCTCAAACAATTAAACAGATGTAATAGAGAGCGTCTTATTTAAATAAGACGCTTTTTTATTTGAATAATAATGCTAACAATATTCAATCAACACTTCAATTTCTTTAGAATGTTAATTAATTATGCTAAAATGGTACATTAGTATCTTATATATTAATCTAAGAATTAGATTTGGAAAGTTGGTTGTTTATGGAAGATAAGAGGATGTTAGAAAAAAAGCCTTCGATTAAAATGATACCTTTGATGACCATTTTGCTCTCAGGTGCGTTTATTACAATTTTAAATCAAACGCTTTTAGGAACAGCATTACCAGTAATTATGATTGATTTGGATTTAACTGAAAGTACAGTTCAGTGGTTACAATCCGTTTTTATGTTAGTAAATGGAATTATGATTCCCGTAACGGCATTTTTAATTCAACGTTTTTCAACACGTGGTTTATTTTTAACTGCGATGAGCTTATTTGCACTTGGAACTGCAATTTCAGCTGTTGCACCAACGTTTTCGCTCTTAATGTTAGGTAGAATTTTTCAAGCATCAGGAGCTGGAATCATGATGCCTTTACTTCAAACGATTTTATTTTTAGTTTTTCCAATTGAAAAAAGAGGACAAGCGATGGGAATGTTTGGACTTATCATTGCTTTTGCTCCTGCGATTGGACCAACATTATCAGGTTGGTTAGTTGATCAATTCCATTGGAGAAGTGTCTTTTACGTTGTCTTGCCAATCGCGTTATTTACAATTGTCGGTGCATTTATTTTCTTGAAAAATGTAACTGAACAAAAAGATATTAAAGTAGATGTAACGTCGATTATTTTATCAACACTAGGTTTCGGTGGACTTTTATATGGTTTTAGTATCGCTGGAAATGTGGGATGGGGAAACGCCCAAGTTTATGGCACAATGATTTTAGGTGCAATCTCACTCGCTATTTTTATCACACGACAACTGAAATTAGAGGAACCGATGTTAGAATTTAGAGTGTTTCAATATAAAATCTATAGCTTGACTACAGGTCTAAGTATGATTGTATTTATGTCAATGATCGCAACGGCAGTTATATTACCATTATTTATGCAAAATATGCTTGAAGTATCTGCTCTTGATTCTGGTTTAGTTTTACTTCCAGGTGCGATATTAACGGGGTTAATGAACCCTATTACAGGAAGGCTATTTGATATGTATGGTGCGAGATGGTTAGCTATTATAGGCTTTACAATATTAGTAATTACGACTTATTTATTTACTAATCTTTCAACAGATACCTCACTAACCTATCTGGCAGTGATGAATATGATTCGAATGTCATCTATTTCTATGGTAATGATGCCTGTAACAACAGCAGGACTTAATGAATTACCTGATTATTTGATTCCACATGGAACAGCAATGAGTAATACATTTAGACAAATGGCAGGTGCAATTGGAACAGCTGTATTAGTCACGATCATGTCAACGACTGCGATTCCAAAAGCAGGATTAAACGGACTAATTCATGGTGTAAATATGTCATTTTACGCAGCAACAGCTCTCGCTGCTATCGGTTTAATTCTTTCATTTTATATTAAAAGTAAACCACAAGCATAAAAAATCGAACGCGCTTTTAGAATCTGTCTAAAAGCACGTTCGATTTTTGTTTTTTATCTAAATAAGTCTAAGAAGCGGTCCCAGAAGTTTTTCGGGGGCTCTTCTTCTTTGGGTTTATCTTCAGGTTCATCTTTTTCAATCGCTTCAGTTTGAAAAACAAATTGGACAACACCAATGTTTTTATTTAAATCAGAAACAAAAGAAAGTGGTTCAAAATCTGAGAAATCAAAGTCTTCCATAAATTTATCAATTTCAGATTCAAGTTGACCAGAAAGATCTTTTGTTTCCTCTCTAAGTTCTTGAGTTCCATCTTGTAATTGACTGATACCATCTTTTAAATCAGATGTACCTTTTGCTAATTGATGGGTTCCTTGATTGAGCTCATTATAAGATGTTGCTAATTGATTAACACCATCTGTATATGCAACTAAACCATTATGAAACTTTTTGTATTCTGTAGCAAACTGTGATAAGCCACTAGTTAATTCATTTAAATCATCTAACATAGATAAGCTACCCATCGCGCCATCAATACCTTGTGAAAATTTATCTATTTCATTTGCCATCTCAATTATCGAACCTTTAGCATCATTAGGTACCTCTGTTTTAATACCATCTAAAAGATTAACAGATTCCCCCATTAATTCTAGGCGTTTAATACTTTGGTTAATTTGTTCATTAATTAAATTTTTATTTTCTTGAGCTTTTTTTTCTAAATCTGCTTGTAGGTCTTCATCTATTTCTTCGTTATCTTCACCTGTCTGGAACTGATTTTCTTGAATGCTTGTATTAATGTCATTTAAAAGTTGAATAAGCTGTTCAATCTCACTTTCGTTTAAAGTGATATCAGGTAAATTATCAACTTCTGTTTGTATTTGACCAACGAACTTTGCAATATTTCTTAATTCACTAGACAGAGAATTTAAAGTTTCTGGTATTTGTTTTAAATCATTATCTATTCCACTAGGCATTTCGGGTATATTTCCAAGCATCTGATTAATTTGATTAAAAGCATTCAGAATTTCTTCAGAGCCGTTAATGAGTTGATCAGACGAATTATTTAATTCATTTATTCCATTTAAAAATTGATCTGATCCATTACTTAACTCAAAAGCTCCTTTACTTAATTCAGTAGCTCCATCTTCCAATTCAGCAACTCCGTCATTAATATCACGAATGGCATTTGATAAAGCTTGCATATCGCTTGATAATTCTTTTGTATCAGGACTTTCAAAGCCAATATTAGCAGGAACTGCGCTCATTTCAATGGGTTCCATTTTAAAATCAGTTACATCAGTTGTCACAATCATAACTTCTTCTTTATCAGGCATGACACTAAAAGTCATTAATTTATTTTTACCTTCATTAGCCTCGGTACCTTTAGGCGCAATGATATTTTTAAAGTGAAGTGGATCAAACGTTAAATTAACTTGTAAGAGATAATATTCAAAAAAAGTTGGATCAATATCTTCATTTTTTTTAGTTTCAATTTGAATGGTTAATTCACCACTCGCACCTAAAAGGTCTTTCGGTTCCATTTTTTCTCCATCTAGTAGATATGAAATTGATATATCCCATGGTAAAGATTGTTTTTTAAGCGCACCTTGATAATAAAACTCTTCGTTTGCTTTAAAATGGACTTCATTTTCGTTTTTTATTGTAACATCTGTTAAGTCTGTTAAATTACGAACATTGTCATATGTCCCGTAATCAATAAATTGACCAGCTTGATCAATTTGAAATGAATTAACAACATACATATCATTTACATTTCCATTAGCAGATAAATTTGCATAAATAACTTCATCCTTAACATAAGTTTTATTTTCATCTGTTTTCGCTAAAGCAGTAATAGGAATCATTGTGAAAATAAGGATAAAGCTGATGAAACTAATGCCAAGACGTTTTAATAACAAGTGATCACTTCCTTTTTTTATAAAAATTAGGTTTCCAAGTTGTTTTTTCGATGAATCGGTCAAAGACAAGTAATAAAGCTGGTAATAACAAGACGACAAGTGTAAATGCAAGTAATGTTCCGCGTCCAAGTAAGATACCAATCGATGAAATAATTGGATCTGATGAAGTTACCCACAAAATAAATCCAACACTTGAAAGAATTGATGCAGGTACAGCTATTGAAAAAATATTTTCATTAATTGTTTTTTTAATCGCATCTTTAGCACTCATCTCTTGGCGGAAATTGGTGTAACTTTCTGAGAATAAAATACCGTAATCCACTGTTGCAGCTAATTGAACAATACTAATAATTAAATAACCAATATACACAAGTGGATCATTTGAGAAGTATGGTACGGCTAAGTTTATCCAAACAGATGCTTGAATAGTTAACAGTAAAACAATTGGCATAGAAATAGACTTGAATGTGATAAGTAACACAAGTCCGATTGCAACAACAGTTAAAATATTAACAAGTGTATTATCTTTTTCGACAATGACTTTCATATCAGATAATGTCACACTCTCACCAGTTGCGTGGAAGGTATCACCATAATATTTTTTCGTAATGTCTTTAACTTTATCAACAAAGGCAAAGGCTTGTTTACCTTCGGTGTCAGTCGTAGCATTTAAAATAATCCGACTATAATTTTCAGAAAAGAATTGATCTTTTGTTGACTCATCTAAAAATTCAGGCGGAATTGCTACACCTACAGCACTAGTATAGGAAATAATACTTTTTATTTCAGGTAATGTATCGAGTTCACTTGTTAATTTGTCTTCACGCGCTAAATCACCTTCAGGAACGAGTAACACAAGTGGGGTATATTTATCAAAAGCTTCGTCAATTTGCATCGTATCTTGACCCGCTCGTGTATCTTCAGGGATATCGCCCATTCCATAAATAAAGTTTGTTTTACTTTGGGCAATAAATGCTGGAATGAGAACAATTGCGATTAAAATAAGGACAGGAATTCTTAATTTGATTAAATGCTTACCGAGATTGTATTTATTCGGAATCCATTGTTTATGACGTGTTTTTTCGATTAAAGGGAATAATAACAATGTTAAAGCTGGTAAGAAAATCATAATACTAATAAAGCTAAGTAAAATTCCTTTTACTAAGTTAATCCCTAAATCTGCTCCAATTTCAAAGTCCATAAAGGTCAGTGCCAGGAAACCAAAAAACGTGGTTGCAGCACTAGCTGTAATAGCAGGAAAAGAACGTCTAATTGCTAAAGTCATCGCTTCAGTTGGATCTTCTATTTGGTCTTTATAGTTATCAAACCGGTGTAAGAGAAATATAGCGTAATCAAGAGAAACAGCCAGTTGTAAAATTGGGGCAACGGATTGTGAGATGAAAGAAATCTCACCAACAAATAAGTTTGTTCCTAAATTTATTAAAATAGAAATACCAATTGCAATTAAGAAAAAAACAGGTTCAATCCATGAACGTGTTGAAAG
>CAJDVH010000042.1_pt1 | contig 10442 bp, 9 predicted proteins | sample 7391261 | NCBI WGS metagenome assembly CAJDVH01 (sample SAMEA7055694, study PRJEB34461) | soil metagenome | biome: terrestrial ecosystem; feature: Peninsula; material: soil | place: Antarctica | collected 2016 | reverse complement strand
TTCAGAACCTTTTTTGTTTTTATCCTAGCACAGTTTGATCTGTTACAAGCTGTTCGCCTCGAATTCTTTGGAATTCTTTAAGTAATTGTTCAATTGTTAACTTTGACTTTTCTTCACCAGAAACATCTAAGATAATTTCTCCTGCATCCATCATAATTAATCGGTCTCCCATATCAACTGCCTGCTGCATATTATGAGTTACCATTAATGTTGTTAAACCAAAACGCTTAACAATATCTGTTGTAAGTTCTGTAATCAGTTCTGCTCGTGCTGGATCAAGCGCTGCTGTATGCTCATCAAGTAATAAAATATCTGGCTCTGTAAAAGTAGCCATTAGTAATGATAAAGCTTGTCTTTCTCCACCTGATAATAAACCTACTTTTGCATTCAATCGATTTTCTAAACCTAGATTTAGTGTTTTTAAATATGTTTTAAATATTTCTCGACGATTTTTAGTAACTCCAAGCCGTAATGAACGTTTTTTATTACGTGAATATGCTATAGCTAAATTCTCTTCAATTGTCATCTCAGGTGCAGTTCCTGCCATTGGATCTTGGAAAACACGTCCAATATAACGTGAACGTTTAAACTCTGGTAATTGATGCACAGGTTTTTGATTAATAATAATATCTCCTACATCAGCCATTAATGTTCCAGATATAACGTTCATTAAAGTTGATTTACCTGCACCATTTCCTCCAATAACTGTTACAAACTCACCTTGTTTTAAATTCAAATTAATTGATTTTAATGCACGTTTTTCATCTAAAGTGCCTTCGTTAAATGTCATTGAAATATGTTTTAAATTCAACATTTAAGCACCCTCACTTTCAAGTAATGCTCGTTTTTCTTTTCTACGTTTCTTTTCACGATGGTTTTGCATTATTTTAGGCGTAATAAGAGCTACAATAACGAGTAAAGCTGTAATTAATTTCATATCGCCTGTATCTAAAAATTCAAATCTTAATGCGAGGGTTACAACAATACGATAAACAATTGCTCCACCAATAACGGCCAGTGTCGCTCGAGCAATCGTTTTAACACCAAAGAGCGCTTCTCCAATAATTACAGAAGCTAAACCAATGATAATCATTCCAATCCCCATACCCACATCAGCAAATCCACCATGTTGAGCGAGTAAAGCACCCGATAAAGCAACCAAACCATTAGATAAACCAATTCCCATAATAATTAATATATCTGTATTAGCAGAAAAGCTGCGAATCATTTTTTGGTTATTTCCTGTCGCTCTTAATGCAAGACCTATTTCTGTTTTTAAATAATAATCAACCATAAATTTAATCACAAGTGTCACAATTAACATAATAATAACTAGTGCCCAAGTATTAGGAAAACGCTCCACCCCTATTGAACTTAATAGACCATTGATTAATGGGTCAATTCCTGTTAACTCCCATAAATTTGTTAGCTGATCTTTAATTGTTGTTTCATTTAATAAAGATAATTGTGGTCTGCCCATAATACGTAAATTAATTGAATATAAAGCAATCATCATGAGAATACCTGATAGTAATGGATTAATTTTTCCTTTAGTATGTAAGATCCCCGTAATACATCCTGCTATAAATCCTGCTAGTGCGCCAATAATCGTTGCGAGGACAGGCGGCACACCATTGATAATTGAGATGGTAGCAACGGCAGCTCCTGTTACAAAACTCCCATCAACTGTTAAGTCAGGAAAATCTAAAATTCTAAAAGATAAGTACACACCCAATGCCATAATTGCATAAATAACACCTGATTCAACAGCTCCAAATAATGATAAAAACATAATGTCCTCCTTGTTTTGCTTCTCTATTTCAAATTATTGTCTATTTTAAAACGTCATTTTTAAATGTAAATAAGGAAGCAGAAATCATCTGCCTCCTTAATAGTTTACTAAATATTTTCCTATTTAGAAAGTTTGAGCTTCAAATAAACCTTATTCTGCTTCAACAAATTCAGCTTCATCATCCCAAGCTTTATTCCATTGAACATTTTGAGCTTCAGCTGCTTCTTTATTAATAAATAATTGTATTTCAGGTGGATATTCTACATCAAGCTTTTCAATTTCTGTTTCACCTGTTAATACTTCAACTGCCATCTCACCAGTACGTTTTCCAATTGTATAATAATCAATACCATATGTTGCAAAACCACCTTTTTGTAGAGAATCAGGTTCACCTACAATAAGCGGAATGCCTTGTGAGTTCGCAACTTCAACAACGCTATCAAGAGCTGATACAACTGTATTATCAGTAACTATATACAGAACATCAACATCTCCTGCTAATGTTGATGCAGCTTGTTGAACTTCTGATGAGTTTGAAACTGTTCGTTCTGAAGAAGTTAGACTCGTTCCTTCCATTGCTTCTTCAACTGCTTTAATTTGTGTAACAGAGTTAGCTTCACCTGCATTATAAATGAGTCCTACTTTCGAATCTTCAAAATTATTATCAATAAATTCTACAGTCTTAGTGATTGCATCAGGATGTAAATCAAGCACACCCGATATATTACTATCATGACCTTCCATTGATGAGACAAGACCAGCATCTACTGCATCTGTAACTGATGTAAATAGAATCGGAATATCACTTGTAGCATTTAAGGCACCTAAAGCACTTGGCGTAGAGTTTGCAAAAATTAAATCAACATCACTTGCTACAAAGTTATCTGCTATCGACTTTACGTTATTTTGATCATTTTGAGCGTTTTGATAGTCATATTCTACATCAAGATCCGCTTCTTCAATTGCATCTTGAAAACCTTTGTACGCATTATCTAACGAAGGGTGCTCTAAAAGTTGAGTTACACCTATTACGTATGTTTCACTATCATCTTTAGCTGTTTCTTTTGCGCCATCATTATCACTTGCATCATCACTACACGCTCCTAATACAAAAATGCTTAAGATTGTAATGGCAAATAATTGTAACCATTTTTTCATTTAATAGTCCCCCTTATAAATCAACCGATTCTCCGGTTATAGATTCATTTATTATACTATATTTGTAAATTGTTGCAAGAATTATATAATTCAGATAATTATATTATAAATTTGTTCACTTAATTATCACTACTTCTCATAACTTATGTGCCATTCTATTAGGTACCTTGAAATCTTTTATGTATAATAGATTCTAGAGAAAGAAGGGATTTTCATGACTCGGATGCTTTATCTTGTCATTGTTGTGGCATTTCTAGATACTTTTATTCAATTACCGATTATTACACCTTACTCACAAGAGTTAGGTGCTTCTTATGCGTTAACAGGCGCTATTGTTGCTGTTTATTCATTAACGAATATGATTGGTAATATTTTAGGTGGCCATTGGATTGACAAATTTGGGCGTAAAAAAATGTTATTAACAGGTATGCTTTTAGTAAGTGGAATATTATTTCTTTACCCTCTAGCTCAAACAGGTTGGCAATTATTTTTTGCACGATTTTTCCATGGGTTAGCTGGTGGTGTTTTAATTCCTGCTGCATTTGCTTATGTTGGCGATAACTCTAAAATTGAATCTCGTGGTAAAACGATGGCTTACACTGGAGCAGGGATAGGAATAGCCGCTATTGCTGGTCCAGCGATTGGTGGTGCAATGGCTGCTAGATCTTCAATAACTAATGTTTTTATTTTAGTCGCAGTCTTGTTTTTAATCACGGCTTTACTTATTACAGTTTTTATTAAAGAATCATATGTTACGACAGAGCGTGGTAAATTTAGTTTTAATGATTTTTTACCTTTACTTAAGCATCCATTATTAATTCAAGCATCTCTTGCTGCTTTTGCTTTAATGATCAGTAACGGAACTCTTGCCTTTGCTCTGCCTATTAATGTTGAACTTATGGGTAGAACAACTGAAACAACAGGTATGTTACTTAGTACTTTTGGTATCGTTGCATTACTCGTCTTTTTAACACCTATTAATAGGATTTTTGACCAAGTAGACGATATTAAATTAGTTCTATCAGGACTTTTATTAATTGGTATTTCTTTAATCTCTTTAAGTTTTATAGTTACTTTACCTTTAAGCTTTCTTGCAATGATTATTTATGGGTTAGGATTTGCATTTATTTTCCCTTCCATGAACAAAATTGTAGCAGATGCATCTGCTGATGTTGATCGTGGAAAAGCTTATGGTATATTTTATGCCTTCTTCTCCTTAGGCGTTGTTGCAGGTTCAACGATTTCGGGATGGGTTGCAGAAAATCTTGGTCTTCCTTTTCTCGTTAGTGCAATTATCATGATATCAATTGGTGTATTTATCGGTATTATTGCTAAAAATAATAATCAACTTGAATAAAAGACTTCAGCTTTTAGTGCTGGAGTCTTTTTATTTTATAAATAAATAATTCTACTGATCACTAGCTTGATTTTTAATGTTATAATTTAAGTAAGAGGTGATTGACTTGTTTAAAAAAGTAATTCTTTACACAGATGAAATCAAACAACTTCAACGTTTTTATATGAATGTCCTTAATTTTCCAATAAAAGAAGTTACAGCAACTCAATTTAGCGTTCAAATAGGTCGTTCAGTTATTACTTTTATTGAACAGAAAGAAAAAGCAAGTTATCATTTTGCCATCAACATTCCTGGTAATCAATTTACAATTATCAAAAACTGGATAAGTAATAGCTATCCTTTAGAAATAAATGAAGGTTTAGATGAAATTTATCATGTTCAATTTAATGCAGATTCATTTTATATAAAAGATCCTTCAGGTAATTTAATTGAGTTTATTGGCAGGAGATCACGAGACTTCCTTGGTACTTTTACTTTAGAGGCATTTTATAATATAAGTGAAATAAGTATTGTAACAACATCTCTCACTGAAGTTGGTGAAATGCTTCAAGATGCTGGCATTCCACTTTATTTCAATTCTAAAGTTGATGAAGCTAATGTGAATTACTTAGGTCGTGATGATACTTTTATCGTTCTCACTCCTGAAAGTAGGAAATGGGCGTTTTCTAATGATCCAGCCATTATTTCACCTTTAACTATTTATTTAACTGATAATCGTATTATTAAAGTTAATTCTGTTGGACAAATCACTATAAATTAAGTAGGTGGGAATGTAATGTCTGAAACACCCAAATCAAGTAAGAATTTACAATGGAAAATAACTTTGAGTTTATTATTTGGATTATCACTTATTATTTTAGCTTATTTCATTGGTTTAACAACTCATAGTATACAAGCGATTACCTCAGTTATCATTCCTAGCATCTTATTCGAAGTGGTTTTTGGTGCTACTGCATCAATACCTTTTGGATTTAATCCTATTTCAGGAGCTCTCATTGCAAGTATAAGCAATATTGCCTTGGCTCCTTTTTTAATTACCGCTTTTGACACTTTAATTAACAAATGGCAATGGTTAAACAATCATCTAAAAAAAGCTGATTCTATTAGCATAAAATATGGGAAGTTTGGGTTATATAGTCTGGTATTTTTAGTGCCTTTTATTGGTGTTTATGTCGGTGTTGCAGTTGGTGTAGCACTTAGATTACGTCCCTTACTTATTTTCATCTATCTAAGTATCGGTGTGTTTTTAAGTGGCTTTCTAACTACTTTTTTAGGAAATGAAATATTAAACTTCTTCTAATAATTGGATACACAAAAAATCGTTCTACTAAATATAGTAGAACGATTTTTGTTATTCCCACTTATAAGGTGTAGCTTGATATACATAATAATTTAACCAATTTGAAAATAATAAATGTGTATGCGATCGCCAATTATTAAGTGGACGGTTGGCTGGATTATTACCTGGGAAATAATTTTCTGGCATGTCTATATCTAATCCTTTAGCTAAATCTCGTTCATACTCCTCAGCAAGAGTCATCGCATCATATTCTAAGTGGCCTGTTACCATAATTTGCTTGCCATCTTTTGACATTACAAGAAACACACCGGCATCTTCTGATTCTGAGAGAATTACTAAATCATCATTTTTTTCAATATCTTCTCTTCTTACTTCAGTATATCTTGAATGTGGAGCTAAATATAATTCATTAAACCCTCTAACAAGTTCAACTTTGTGATCTCTCACTGTATGTTCATAGATTCCAGAACATTTTTTCGGTAATTCATATTTATTAATTCCATAGTGATAATAAAGCGCTGCTTGTGCTCCCCAACATATATTAAAAACTGAGGTGACTGACTCTTTAGACCATTCCATTACTTTCACTAATTCATCCCAATAATTCACATCTTCGAATTTTAAATGTTCAATCGGTGCACCTGTTACTATCATTCCATCAAAACGACGATGTTTTATCTCATCAAATGTCGAGTAAAATGTGTTTAAATGTGATGAACTGACATTTTTAGATTTATGTGTTGCAGTATTCATAAATGTAACATTAACTTGTAGTGGAGAATTTCCTAATAATCGCAGAAGTTGTAGTTCTGTTTTTTCTTTTTCAGGCATTAAATTTAAAATAACAATATTTAATGGTCGAATGTCTTGTGTTTTAGCTCTTGATTCATCCATTATAAAGATTTTTTCTTCTTTTAATTTTTCTATGGCTGGCAGTCCATGGGGAATATTTATTGGCAATTCCATTCACTCCTATTATCTTTCTTTTATTTATTATAGCGTTTGCATATAACTTTAAGCAATCTTTTTTAAATTAATTTGAAATTCGTCGTAAAAATAGATTGCTTTCTGTTTTTACTTATGTTAAATTATTAAACAGTCTAAATGACCAATTTATTCATTTGGTCATTTATCGGAGGTATATTATGTCTATTGATCGTAAACAAGAGATTATTAAAGCTGCAACACAATCATTTTCTTCATTTGGTTATAAAGCGACTACTATGAATCAAGTCGCTAAAATGGCTAATGTTGGAAAAGGTACAATTTATACTTTTTTTAAAAATAAAGAAGAATTATTTGATGATATCATTACGACTCTCATATCTGATATGGAAAATAAAGCGCTAGAAGCTATTTCATCTGAAAAACCTTTTAAAAAAAATTTGCACGATGCGCTTTATAAAATGTTGGAATTCCGTTTAGAACATCAATTAACACTAAAACTTTTCGAAGAAGATAAAAACTTTGGAACACCTGTCGTTCAAAATGGTATGAAAAAGCTAGAATCAGCTATTTTAACTTTTATTAAAGAAAAAATTGAAAAAGCAATTGAAAAAAATGAAATTAAACCATGTGATTCTGAAATTACTGCGTTTGTTTTACTTAAATTATATATAGCTTTAATTGTTGATTGGGAAAAAGAACGAGATCCATTAACTAAAGAAAATATTTCTGATTTATTCGAACTATATATTATTAATGGATTAGATTTGTAAATGATTTACATACAATTTTTAATTCTGTTAACTAGAGGGAGTATAAAATAAATGAAAAAATTTTTTACTAAGGAGAATTTTAGTGTCTTAGCTGATAAAGAATTAATAATTGCTATCATAGCAATTATTTTTATTCCGATGATATACGCTGGCATGTTTTTATGGGCTTTTTGGGACCCTTATGATCAATTAGAAGATTTACCAGTGGCTATTGTCAATGAAGATAAGGCTTATGAATTTGAAGGTGAAGAACTTAATCTAGGTAATGAGTTTGTGGATAATTTAAAAGATGAGCCTGAATTTAATTTTCATTTCGTTGATAAATCTGTTGGTTATCAAGGATTAAAAGATGAGGATTATTATCTTTTAATTGAAATACCTGAAGATTTTTCTAAAAATGCAGCAACAGTAATGGATGATTCACCTCAACAACTTAATTTAATTTATAAACCTAATGAAGGTTCTAACTTCTTAGCTGCACAAATTGGTGATACGGCTTTACTAAATATAGAACAAGCTTTAGAAGAAAAAATTACTGAAACATACGCAGAAGCTATCTTTGATAAAATTGAGGAAGTTGCTGAAGGTTTAAACGATGCAAGTGATGCTACAAATGAATTAAATGACGGAGCTCATGAGTTAAAAGATGGCTCTGAAACTTTAGAAGATAATTTAATTACTTTCTCTGGCAAAACAGTAGAATTTCATGATGGTGTTAACCAAGCTTATAGTGGTTCAAATGATCTTGCTGATGGAGCTGACACACTAGCCGCAGGTATTTATGAATTATATGATAATAGCAATAAATTATTTGATGCTTCTAAAGATTTACAACAAGGTACTAATCAATTAGCTAGTGGGATTTCAGAAGCCGATGCCGGTTTAAATGAAATGCAAAATAAAGTGCCAGACTTAATTGATGGAACAAATCAAGTTAAAGATGGATTAAATCAATTAAATGAAAAACTTCCTGAAGAAATGTCAAAAGAAATTGGCAATCAATTAAATGCTACTACGGAAGTTGCATTTGGCGCTATTGATCAAAAAATTAACGACGTTCAAGTAGATATTGAAAATGAATTAGCTAATTTTGGAATTAGTAATATCAATGACATATCTAATATTATCTCTCAAAAAGTAATTGCTGAAGTTGATCAATTGCCTCAAATAGTCGCTAAAGAAATAACTGGTTCTATCAAAACAATGATAGATGATATTCAACAAGCTGATGCTTTAAACTCTTATGTTATGTCTGTACTCGATGAAGATGAAAATGTGTCTGATGAAACAAAGGAAGCTATTAATCAAGCTTTCAAACAGCAACGAGTTGAAATAGATTATACTGACATAGAAACAGACATTAAAAATTCAATCTCTTATATTATGAAGCAGACAGATTACGAAAATAAAATAATAACAGCAGTTGAGACTAACATCAATCCTATTGAAAAAGAAATTAGTAAAAAACAACAAGCTGTAAATAGGAAAATTGATGAAGATTTGAAAACTTATAAAAATGTTGCAGATACAAAAATTGATGATGCAACCAAACGATTAAATAAAGAAATTAAATTAGCTTTAGATGGGCCAATTGGTCAATTACAACAAGGATTAACAGCTATTAATGATGGCCAAAGTGCTCTGTTAAATGGTGTAAATCAACTTGCAGATGGAACAAATCAATTAAAAGCTGGTTCAAATGAACTGCTAAAAGGACAAAATTCTTATGTTGCTAACATGCAAAAGTTTACTAACAGTTTTGCGAAAGCAAATGATGGAACTCAAGAACTTGTTGATGGAACAAATGATTTAACGGATGGACTATTTACATTAAAGGATGGTTCATTACAACTTAACGATGCTTCCACTCAATTAGCAGATGGTTCTTCTGAATTAACTGATGGCTTGTATACTTTATCTGATGGAACAAATGAGTTTAATATAGAAATGCATGATGCCGCAGAAGAAGCTAACGATATAGAATCTACAAGTGATAACAATAATATGATTGCTAACCCAGTTAATGTGAAAAATGAAAGTATTAACGATGTTCCTAATTACGGTACAGGATTTACTCCGTATTTCTTTTCTCTGGGCTTATATGTTGGTGCTTTAATTTTAACAATTGTTTATCCATTAACTGAACCATCTGTTGTGCCATCAAATGGATTCACGTGGTTTTTACGTAAATTACTTGGGATACTTACGATTGGAGCTGCACAAGCAATTTTTGCTGGATTGATCTTAATTTTAGGCTTAGGTTTAGAAGTACAAAGTATACCACGCTTCTTTATCTTTGCGATTATTACAAGTATTGTCTTTATGACAATTATTCAATTTTTAGTTACATGCTTTAAAGATCCAGGTCGTTTTGTAGCCATGTTAATTCTCATTCTTCAATTAACATCAAGTGCCGGTACTTATCCACTTGAGTTAATACCTAGAATGTTACAACCTTTAAATAATTTCTTACCAATGACGTATTCTATTAAAGGATTTAAAGCAGTTATTTCTAGTGGGGATTATAGTGTTATGTGGAGTAATGTAGGAATGTTAAGTATTTTTGCGATTATTTCAATGTTGTTAACACTCTCTTGGGGATAATCTGTTTAATCGTTGTTATAACAAGGTTTATCTTGTTGACTTTATCCTGTGGATAACCCTGTTGATAGTGTGGACAACGTGGATTGATTATAATTTTCCTTAATATGATTGACTGATAACGCCTTCTTTTTTAAAAAATATTTGTGGATAGTTTCTTAATTAAAATTCATATGTTTTTTAGTTTAGCTTACTTCTAGAATAGTATATAGTTATTATTAAGTATTATTCTATGTTTAGAAAGGATTGATTTTAATGAAAGAAAAAGATATTTATAAAATAATTGCCGAATACCGAAATAAAATGAGTAAATCACAACATAAAATTGCTGATTATATACTAGATAATACCCATTCAGTTGCATTTTTAACTGGAGCAAAACTTGCAAAACTTGTTGGTGTTAGTGAAGCAACTATAGTCAGGTTTGCTAATTTCCTTGGTTTTTCAGGATATAATGATTTTCAAGATAATTTAGCTCGCTCTGTTGAAAAACAATTAAATACAGTTGATCGTTTG
>CAJDVH010000040.1_pt2 | contig 10680 bp, 9 predicted proteins | sample 7391261 | NCBI WGS metagenome assembly CAJDVH01 (sample SAMEA7055694, study PRJEB34461) | soil metagenome | biome: terrestrial ecosystem; feature: Peninsula; material: soil | place: Antarctica | collected 2016 | reverse complement strand
CATCGTTCAGGTGAAACAGAAGATGCTACGATTGCTGATATCGCTGTTGCGACAAATGCAGGGCAAATTAAAACAGGTGCACCATCGCGTACAGATCGTATTGCAAAATATAATCAATTACTTCGTATTGAAGACGAATTAATGGGCATGGGTGCATACGCTAGTTGGGATGCATTCTATAATTTAAGTGAATAATGATTTAGTCTTGAAACAGCCTTTAAAGATTTTCTTTAAAGGCTGTTTTTATTTTAAATTAGTTATTTTTACGTTTTAAATGACTAAATTCAAATTCAATTAAGGGTTTAAATATTGTCACCGTATATTTATGGGATAAGACATAAACTAAAACAATTGCTAACACAAAAATACCAATCAAATGTACTTGATGAGTAACAGGTAATAAGTCAGTTTGTCTAATATATTGAATAAAAAATCCATGTAATAAATAAATATAAAGTGTACGTTCTCCAATATACGTAAATGAAAACTTCCGAGAAGGAACCCAACTTAAAAAATGCGATAATAGTCATTATTAAAAGTGAAATCGTTCGAATTGTAGGTTTTTTTAATTGCATTAATTGTTCTTTTGTTAAAAAATAGCCAACTAAAAAGAAAGGGAAAAATGCAAAAGTACGCGATAAACTATAAGCTTTACCAACATCATCGAAATATCCGACTAATAACCCAATTGCAAAAGCTATAGATATACTAATAAATGCAGGCATTTTTTTAAATAAAATAAGTAAAAGATGCCAACTAAATAAACTCAAGAGAAACCATAAGGACCACTGTGGGTCAAATAAATCCTTTTGATAATTAGGTTTATCAATTAAAAAATAATATCCTGTATAGATTAATTGAAAAATAATATAAGGAAGCAATAATTTCTTAATTAAATTCAAAATGTATTTAGGTTGAATACTACCTTTAGCAAAAAAACCTGAAATTAAAATGAAAACAGGCATGTGAAAAGTATATATCCAAGTATATAATGCTTGAGAACCAGTTGATAGACTCGTGTAGGGTTGGAGTAAATGACCAAATACGACAAGGAATATTAAACCAACTCTCGCATTATCATAAAAAGAATCTCTTTGCATAAGCATCACCTCTAATATAAGCATACACTATTTAAAAAAATAGTATAAATGAAAATTAGATTTTCTAGGATTTTAAAAGGATTGTTAGGCGAATGTAATTAATCAGCAATATTTTTAATGAATAATCAGAATAAACTATCAAATGTTAATTAGTTGCAACTTATAATTATACGTTGTAATGTATAATTAATACATGATTACGGGGGTAACTAACGTGCAAAAAAAATATCCGATTTCAACCCATTTAAAATTTATTATACCTTCATTGATAGGTGTTCTTTTATTTATTACGCCAATCAAAGTAGATGATGGATTTACAATACCAATAGGAATATTAGCTGGTATGGTAGAAGATTTATTAGCTAATTATTTATCATTAATTATGATGTTGATTATTGTTATGACAGCAATATTAACAGTAATAATTAAATTAGGGGGAAACAAGTATAAACGTTTTCCTTTTATAAATAATTTATTTCAAGTTAATATCTTTTGGACAATTACTCGGATTATTGCAGCTGTTTTTGCTGTGATGGTTTATTATCAGTTAGGAACAGAAGCAATTTATAGTGAAGATACGGGTGATTTACTCTTAGGTGGATTACTTCATACTTTATTTGCTGTGTTTTTATTTGCTGGATTATTTCTTCCATTATTAATGGATTTTGGATTATTAGATTTATTTGGTACGTTAATGACAAAAATAATGCGTCCGTTATTTAGATTACCAGGTCGTGCTTCGGTAGATAGTTTAGCTTCATGGGTTGGTGATGGTACAATCGGTGTTTTATTGACGAGTAAACAATATGAAGAGGGGCACTATACAAAAAGAGAATCAGTCATTATTGGAACGACATTCTCAGTTGTATCGATTACGTTTACACTTGTGATTATTGAGACAGTGGGTCTTGAACATATGTTTATTCCATTTTATTTAACGGTTATTATTGCTGGGCTTGTAGCTGCATTGATTATGCCAAGAATTCCACCATTGTCACTAGTTCCTAATACATATATGGATGATGTAGAGGCACAGGAAGATGAAGAAGTTCCTGAAGGTTATAATTTACTTTCTTATGGCTATAAAAAAGCTTTAGATCGTGCAGAAAATTCGCCAAGCTTTTTTAACTTCTTTAAAAAAGGCTTACAAAATGTTTTAGATATGTGGATGGGTGTTGCACCTATTGTGATGGCATTTGGATTGATTGCACTTATTTTTGCAGAATTTACACCATTATTTGAATGGTTGGGAATGCCATTTATCCCATTATTAGAATTGATGCAAGTTCCGTATGCTAAAGAAGCTTCTGAAACTATATTAATTGGTTTTGCAGATATGTTTTTACCTGCTGTTATTGGTGCAGCAATTGAATCTGATATGACGCGTTTTATTATTGCTGTATTATCTGTAACCCAGCTTATTTATATGTCTGAAGTCGGTGGTGTCTTACTTGGGTCAAAGGTACCAGTTAAGTTTATTGATTTAGTATTTGTTTTCTTACTAAGAACTTTAATTACTTTACCAATTATTGTAGGGATTGCTCACTTACTCTTTTAACTAAGACTATATCTTGCTAATTAAAAGCAATATATGATAAACTATTGTTAGTTAGTGTTTCTTTATTTAGGAGGCGTAGGTCGTGAGTGTTTTAATTAATACATTATTAATTATTAGTGCAATTGTTATGATTATATTAATAGTTTTACAACCTGGTAAGAGTGAAGGTTTATCAGGTGCAATTTCAGGTGGAGCTGAACAATTATTTGGAAAGAAAAAAGCAAGAGGACTTGATTTAGTTCTCCATCGTGGAACGATTATCACAGCGACATTATTTTTTGTGTTGGCATTTATAAGTGCTTATGTATTATAATGATAAATTACCTCCCTTATCACTCACTTGTGATAAGGGTTTTTATTTTAATGATTGTAAGGAGATTATAAGGAATGAAAATAAAATTACCTGAACCATTTACGTTTGAAGCAGGAAAACGAGCGGTATTATTATTACATGGTTTTACAGGACATTCAGCAGACGTGAGAATGATAGGGCGATATCTTGAAAAGCAAGGTTATACAACTCATGCACCTATCTATAAAGGTCATGGTGTAGAACCAGAAGAACTTATTAAATCTTCACCACAAGATTGGTGGGAAGATGTCTTAGCAGCCTATCATCATTTAAAAGAATTAGGCTATGATGAGATTGCTGTTGTAGGACTATCTATCGGTGGGGCGCTTGGATTAAAACTGGCAACAAAATACGATGTAAAAGCTGTTATTCCAATGTGTGCACCAGCATACTTTGATAATGAGAAGCAATTAATGGGTGCTTATTTAAATTTCACAAGACAATTTAAGCAATTTGAAAAAAAAGATGAAACAACTATTAAAAAAGAAGTAAATTTAATTCAAGATAATTCTTCAAAGTTGTTTAAAGAAATAGAGATGTTTGTTAATGAGGTAAATGGTATAATAAAAGATGTTAAGACTCCTACATTTGTCGTTCAAGCACGACATGATGAAATTATTAATCCAGAGAGTGCTAACTTTATTTACGATCATGTTTCAACAGATGAAAAACAAATAAAATGGTATGAGAATTCAACACATCTCATTACTTTCGGTAAAGAAAAAAATATTTTACATGAAGATATTTATAACTTTTTAGAATCATTAAATTGGAAAAGTTAATTTGAAAGAGGGTGCAAAATGAAAGAGTTAAAAGAACAAGTCATCTCGTATTTTAAAGAAACAGGGACGAGACCATTGTCAGTTCAAGAATTAGAAGATGCGTTAGGCTTAACAGAAACTGCAGACTTTACACAATTAGTTAAAGTATTAAATGAATTAGAAGCATCAGGTGGTCTTGTGAAAACGCGTAAAAATCGTTTTGGTTTACCTGAGAAAATGAACTTAATACGTGGAAAAGTAGAAATGAATAAAAAAGGATTTGCCTTTATTATACCAGACGATCCTGAACAACAAGACATTTATGTGCATGCAAATGAACTTAATTCAGCAATGAATAATGATATAGTTCTTGTTAGATTAGATAAAGCAGGTGTCTTAAAACACCGTCCTGAAGGAACAGTTATTCGTGTAGTTGAACGGGCAAATTATGTCGTTGTCGGGACGTATGAAGATAATAAAACATTTGGCTTTGTTGTACCTGATGATAAACGTATGCCTAATGATTTATTTGTTACGAAAGCTAATTCAAAAGGAGCCATTCATGGCCATAAAGTGATTGCTCATATTACAAAATATCCAGAAGGTAGAAAAAATTCAGAAGGTGAAATAATTCAGATATTAGGACATAAAAATGACCCGGGTATTGATATTATTTCAATTATTCATAAACATGGTATTAAAATTGATTTTCCACAAGAAGTCTTGAAAGAAGCAGAACAGACACCTGATGAAATTAAACCATCTGATTTAACCGGACGTAAAGATTTACGTGATAAGACAATTGTTACGATCGATGGTGCTGATGCAAAAGATTTAGATGATGCGATTAGAGTAGAAAAATTAGCAAATGGTAATTATTTGCTCGGTGTTTATATTGCCGATGTTAGCTATTATATAAAAGAAGATTCAGAGATGGATAAAGAAGCAAATGAACGTGGAACAAGTGTTTATCTAGTTGACCGCGTTATTCCAATGATTCCACATCGCCTTTCGAATGGCATATGTTCACTAAATCGTGGAGAAGATCGGCTTACATTAGGATGTGAAATGGAAATTGATGAAACAGGCGAAATTGTAAATCATGAAATATTTGAAAGTGTTATTCGAACAACAGAGCGCATGACATATGATGATGTTAATGAAATATTAGTTAATAAAAATGAAGAAGTACGCCAGAAATTTAGCGAGCTAGTCCCGATGTTTGAAGCGATGGAATCTTTAGCAGCTAATTTACGGAAAAAACGTAACCAGCGTGGTGCAATTGATTTTGACTTTAAAGAATCTCAAGTGATTGTCGATGAAAAAGGACATCCAACTGATGTTGTGATTCGTGATCGTCAAGTCGGAGAGAAATTAATAGAAGACTTTATGCTAGCAGCAAATGAAACAGTAGCTGAACACTTCCATTGGTTAGAAGTGCCATTTATTCATCGAATTCACGAAAATCCTGATGAAGGAAAGCTAGAGCATTTCTTTGAATTTTTAGCAGGCCTTGGTTATCAAATAAAAGGTACGAAAGATTCAACTCACCCCTTAGAGTTACAAAAAGCATTAACAAAGGTTAAAGGTGAACGTGAAGAAATGGTTATTTCAAAATTATTACTTAGATCAATGAAACAAGCTAAGTATGATCCAGTTAGTGTTGGACATTTTGGACTTGCAACAGATTACTATACACATTTTACATCACCAATTAGACGTTATCCAGATTTGATTGTCCATCGCTTAATTCGCACGTATTTATTAAATAATGATATGAATAGTAAAACAATCAAGAAGTGGAAAAAAGCACTGCCTGATATTGCTCAACATACATCGGCAATGGAACGCGCAGCAATTGATACTGAACGCGAAGTTGACGATTTAAAGAAAGCAGAATATATGAAAGACAAAATTGGAGAAACATATCCTGGAATTATTAGTTCAGTAACAAACTTTGGTTTATTTATTGAACTTGAAAACACAATTGAAGGCTTAATTCATGTAAGTTATATGACAGACGATTACTATAACTTTGATGAACGTCACCAAACATTAATTGGTGAACGAACAGGCAATATTTACCGTATAGGTGATGAAGTTGAAGTGCGTGTGATTAAAGTGAATTTAGATGAACACGCGATTGATTTTGAGTTTGTAAAGTAACAGATAAAGGAGGTAACTAATGTCAAAAAAACAATTTGAGCGTCCTTTAGCGCAAAATAGAAAAGCGTCACATGATTATTTTATTGAAGAAACATACGAAGCAGGGATTGTTTTACAAGGTACAGAAATTAAATCAATCCGAGGTAGAAAAGTAAGTTTAAACGATGCTCACGTGAGAATAATCAATGGGGAAGCCCAATTAATTAATATGCATATAGCACCTTATGAACAAGGTAATCGTTATAATCATGATCCAACTCGTACACGTAAATTACTTTTACATCGTAGTCAAATTGATAATTTAGTTGGTTTAACACAACGACAAGGCTATACGATTGTTCCATTAAAATTATATATAAAAAATGGTTATGCAAAGCTTTTAATAGGTTTAGGTCGTGGTAAGAAACAATACGATAAACGACATGATCTAAAGCAAAAACAAATGAAGCGTGATATCGATCGAGCAATGAAAGATAATTATCGCTAAAATAAAAAACCATCAAAATATCTTTTTAAAAGATATTTTGATGGTTTTATTTTTGCATTCTTAACATATAACGTAATGGAATAATTGATAATAAAATAATTAATAAAGCGTGAGGTGCTGCTAAGTGATAGAGTGCCTCACTTGCTTCTACCCAAATTCGAATCGCCATAGTATCATAGCCTGGCGGTCGCAATAAAAGAGTTGCTGGCAACTCTTTTATTGAACTCACAAACACAAGCGCACCACCTGCTAGAATACCAGGTAAAATAGATGGTAGAATAACTGTAAACATGACCTTCCAGGGAGGCTGTCCTAAACTTTGAGCAGCCTCATCGATCCTAGGAGATAGCAAACTAATTGAAGCTTCTTGGGCTTGCATAGCTTGAGGTAAAAACAAGATAATAAATGCAATAATAATTAAAAAGAACGTATTATATAGTGGTGTATTATTAAATACAAAAACAAGTCCTAATGCCACAATCACACCAGGTAAGGCGTAACCAGAATAAGCTAATTTATCAATTAATTTAGAAACTCCAGTAGGATAACGAGATTTTAAATACACAATCGGTAATGCAAAAATCATACTAATTAATGCAGCAATTCCCGAAACTTTTAAACTATTAAACGCATAAATCCAAAATTTACTATCCATCGCACCTTCTTGATAGCCAATCACGGACCAATAAACTAAAACGATAATAGGTAAAAGAACTGCTACAAAGAAAATGAATATTAAAAATAAAAGAGTTATAAATTTCCATTTACCGAGTGGAATTACCTCAGGTTTGCTAAAACTACCTGATGCTGATTGACTATAATCACTTTTACGTTGCAAGCGAGCTTCACCCCATAAAATAACGAGTGTAATTGCTATTAAAACAACGCTTAAAACAGTCGCTGATAAATTATCATAACTCCCCATCTGATAATAAATAGCAGAAGTAAATGTCATATATCTAAGCATAGCAATTGCTCCGAAATCAGAAATAACATAAAGAGCTATTAAAATAGCCCCTGCTCCAATGGCTGGTCGTAAAAGGGGAAGATTTACTTTCCAAAAAACATGCCACATATTCATTCCTTGAGATCTGGCAACTTCTTCAAAGTTTTTATTTAATCGTTTCATTGCCGCACTAACAATTAAATATACATAAGGATAAGTAAACAAAGTTAGAATGAGATAAATACCTCCAAATGTATACATATCAAATGAAAATTCCCCTGGTAAAAATGAATATTTGTTCCAAACATCACGTAGCCAACCTGTTGGGCCTAGTACAATTAAATAAGCAACAGCTCCAACATATGGAGGAATGACCAAAGGTAAAGCAAGTACCCAAGACCAAATATGACGCCCAGGAAGGTCTGTTCGTTGGACAATCCAGGCAAGAATAACACCGAGTAAAACAGAAGTAATAGTAACTGCTGCTGTTAAGCTAAGTGTATTCCAAAGCAATTCTGGAATCCGTCCATCAAGTAACTTTACCCAACGATCTTTTCCAGCAAAAAATGAGCGGATAATGACATAAATTAACGGGACAGACATAAATAGAGCTATCAGTAATCCGACAAGTACTAAAATACCACCATATCGGTTAGATCGTTTAAAATTTTTAAAACGTGAAAAAGCTGAAGGAATATCTCCCTCAACTTTTTCGTTATTTTTATTTTGTTTAATAGGTTTATTATTTCTCATTTTACAACCACCAAAATTATATTTATACATTTTCTAAGGATAAGAGACTTCATTCCCCATTATGAACGAAAAATGTAACAATTTCTAGTGTAAGCAATCTTTAGCTACCAATTTCTAAATCGAGACCTGATTTTTCAATTAATTCACGTGTATCTTCCCAAACATTTCCTAAGTCACGTAAAGGCATATCTGAAATTTTATAATCTGTAATTTTTGCCGCTTCTTCAATAGGTTCAATTTCAGGGTTAATTGGTACTTCCATCGATGCATATGAGAATTCACGTTGATTTTCTGGCTTCATTAACCAATCCAGAAACACTTTAGCACTTTCCTCGTTTGGTGCATTATTAATAAATCCTACACCAGCAGCATTTACAAAAGCTCCCATATCGTCTTCACCTTGGTCAGGATAAATCGCTCCAACGTTATTATCTGTAGGTTCATCGAGTTGTTGGTGGTAGTAATAGTTGTTTACTAAAGCCATTTTAACTTCTCCAGCACCAACTGCTCTACGAAGATCACCGTGGTCATCTGTAATAACAGCAGCATTATCTTTTACATTTTTAAGCCATTCTAATGTCTTTTCATCGCCCCATTCGTTTCTCAATGCAGAAATGTGAGCAATCATACTTCCATTACCACCTCGTGTAATCGCAAACTGGTCCTTCCATTTATCGTCTGCTAATTCAGCAATTGTTTTAGGCATTTCATCTTCAGTAATTAAATCTTTGTTGTACATTAAGATTCTTGTTCTTGCAGAAAGCCCATACCAAGAATTGTCTTCAGCACGGTATTTTTCATCAATTGATTCGATACCTTCTGCATCATACCCTTGCAAGAAACCATTTTGACGGAGATGTTCAAGCGCTCCAACGTCATTAGAAATTAAAATGTCTGCATGCGCATTTTTGCCTTCTTCTTTAACTTTATTGATAATTTCATCTTTACCACTTAATAAATTTACGGTGATACCAGATTCTTTTTCAAACTTATCTAATAATGGTTCCATAAATTTTTCATTTCGTGAAGAATAAACAACTAACTCGCCTGAGTTCTCTGTTACTTCTTTATCTTTATTTGCTTTGGAATTATCATCTGTGTCACCGCTACAAGCAGCTATAGTCAAGAGTATAAAAATACCGATAATAGCGATAGAAGCTTTGATTGATTTATTCATAAATATCCTCCCAATAAATTGTTTTATTATACTTATATATTAGTGATAATGAATCTCAATGTCAATTAATTCATAAATGAAAATTATGAATTATTAACAAAAAAACCTCGTAAATTAAAGGCTTAATCTACGAGGTTGAAATGATTATTTTATTGGTCTACCAAAGCGACGAGTTCAGGAGTTATATCAAAAGAAATGTTTGAACCTACGACAATATTTTTTTCTATAGGAGCATTAATTAACATAAGTGCATCAGTTGATTTACTTCCTTCTAGTTGAACAAATAGTTCTTGATATTCTCCACTATAAACGACTCGAATAACTTTCCCTTTATAACGTCCTTGGTCATCTTCACCTAATTTGCAACCCTCAGGTCGGATGGAAATAGTAACATGATCTAAATTATTTGCTTGATTTGTTTTTTCAGCTAAACAAACACGGCCAATTTCTGTATCGATATGTTTTAAGTCTTCTGCAACAACGCCTTGGAGCAGATTTGTTTTGCCAACAAATTCAGCAACAAAACAATTTGTAGGACAACGATAAATGTCTCTTGGATGTGCAACTTGCTGGATAACACCTTCATTCATAACTACAACTTGATCTGAAACAGCAAAAGCATCTTTTTGATCATGCGTTACTATAATAGCTGTTGTATTTGCTTTTTTTAGAATATCAGCGATATCATGACGCATTTTTTCTCTTAGACCAGCGTCTAAATTACTAAATGGTTCATCCATTAAAACTACGTTAGGTTTAGGGGCTAGTGCTCGTGCTAAAGAAACACGTTGTTGTTGTCCACCTGAGAGCTCATTTGGATACCGTTTGGCATAATCAGTTAGTCCAACAAGTTCAAGTACTTCAGCAACGCGCGCTTTTTTTTCATTTCGACGCCATTTATTTAAACCAAAAGCTATATTTTTTTCAATAGTTAAATGAGGAAATAGTGCATAGTCCTGAAACACCATGCCCACACCACGCTTTTCAGGGGGGACAAATCGGTTTTCACTATAAACAATATCATCATCTATTTGAATAGTACCTGTAGTCGGGCGTTCAAATCCAGCAATCATCCGTAAAATAGTTGTTTTTCCACAACCACTTGGACCTAATAGTGTGATAATTTCACCTTGTTTGATTGATAAATTTAAATGATTAACTGCAGGTTTATCTGTACGATTAAATAATTTTTTTATGTTTTTTAATTGGATAAAACTCATTTCAAAACCTCCTTGGATGTTTTGACACATCAATCATCGAAATGAGAATGATTTTCATTCAATTAAAGTATAGCAAATTTAAAGTAAGAGGTCAATTGAATGACTTGTCATTTTTGTTTATTTGACAGTGCTTGAGAGCATTTTATAATAAATATTAAAG
>CAJDVH010000034.1_pt1 | contig 12032 bp, 10 predicted proteins | sample 7391261 | NCBI WGS metagenome assembly CAJDVH01 (sample SAMEA7055694, study PRJEB34461) | soil metagenome | biome: terrestrial ecosystem; feature: Peninsula; material: soil | place: Antarctica | collected 2016 | reverse complement strand
AAATTCCTTCTTTGTTTAAAGCTTGTTTCATTATTTGTTGATCTATTAAATTATTAGGAGCAATTAAAACAACACCCAAAAGTAAAATGATACTAATTATAAGAATTGTACTGTATTTTTTTTTCATATGCTCCCCCTAAATAAATATTTGAGTATTCGGTAAGTAAGAATATGATATAATTAAATATATCTTATGAGGAGGTACTAAATGTTAAAAGAAATCCAAAAAATAATTGATGAAAATTATGATGAAATGGTTAGTATTCGTCGATATCTACATCAACATCCTGAATTATCTTTTCATGAATATAATACAGCTGCTTACATTGCCGATTTTTATACTGATTTAGATATACCTTTTATTAAAGACGTTGGTGGTAATGGTATTATTGCTACTTTAAAAGGTGGTAAACCTGGTAAAAAAATCGCATTTCGAGCTGACTTTGACGCTTTACCTATTAAAGATGAAAAAGATGTGTCTTATAAATCTAAAGTTGATGGCGTTATGCACGCTTGTGGACATGATGCACATACTGCAAGTTTGTTAGTTTTAGCTAAAATATTAAAAGGTTTTCAAAAAGAACTTCCTGGCACACTCGTTTTCGTTCACCAACATGCTGAAGAAATACCACCTGGTGGAGCAAATTCAATTGTAAAAACAGGTGCGTTAGATGATATTGACGCTATATTTGGCAATCATTTTTGGGCAACGACAGAAGTTGGTAAAATACATACTAAACAAGGTAGCTTCATGGCTGGTGTAGATAAGTTAACTATTCAAATTAATGGAGCTGGTGGACACGGCGCTTACCCACATCAAACAAAAGATTCTATCGTTATTGGATCTATGTTAGTTACTCAGTTGCAAACAATTATTAGTCGTCGTTTAGATCCGCTGCAAACGGCCGTTCTAACAATTGGCGAATTCAAATCTGGTTCATCTTTTAATATTATTGCTGATCAGGCTAAGCTTACTGGGACAGTTCGTTATTTGGATTTAGATATTCAAAAACAAATTATTAATGAATTAGAACGCCTTGTCGATGGCGTAGCTAAAACTCACGATGTCGAAATTATTTTGAATTATGAAAAAGGATATCCACCCGTTATTAATCATCCACAAGAAACTGAAATGGTCTTACGTGCTGCACAGAAAGTACCTGAAGTAAATGAAGCAATTGAAGTGAATCCACAAATGGCAGCTGAAGATTTTTCATATTACTTAGCACATAAGCCAGGTGCATTTTTCTTTACAGGTGCTAAGAAAACTAAAGACTCTTATCCGCACCATCATCCTAAATTTGACATTGATGAAAAAGCTTTACCGATTGCAGCTAAAGTGCTTATCGGTGCATATTTTGAAGCACAAAATAAATAAAGTTAAGAGATAACTTAATTTAAGTTATCTCTTTCATCTTTCTAGTAATTTACTCTTTACATAAAAATGATTAAATATAAAAGTAAAACCTAATCCTAAAATTAACATAAGTAGAAAACCTTGGTAATTTAAGAGTGCAATAAATATTAAGCTATAAATAATTGTTTGAATACTTGTTAATTTTATCATATATGTGATAAATTCTTTGCGGCGGTTAGTTTCACTTAATGGATATAAATCTAACCACATATTCATTCGATTATGGTGATATAAAGCAATCATTTGAAAATTACTCATATAAAGAAATAATACGCCTAGAATAACTTTTAATAAATCACTAGGAACATAATAAATAACAATACTTCCTAGTATAATTAAACGTATATACATATTAATATAATTATTACTTCTGATAAAAGTTAATCTATCTAAATAAGCATAACTTTTTGTTTGTTTAAATGGCATTGTTTTTTCTATCAATTTTGTTAATGCTTTTCGATGCTTAACTTTAGCTTTTAGATGTGGTACTTCCACAAACATACTAGCCATTCGATAAAATAAGTGCATTCGATTTGCATCTTTTTCTACAAGCACATCCCATGCGAGTCCTGATTGTTGACGAGAGATATAATAATCATAAAACGCTACAATAGCAAATAACAAAATTATAACTGTTAAAATAATGTAAGACTTTGAAATAATACTGATGAATAATCCACTATTTAAACAGAACCTAATAAATAGATCTATTCGTCGAATATTAATCTGTCTTAACTTTAACATCCACCAGCTAATTGACATATTTATATATTTAGCAATTAACATCATTACTAATATTAATAAAAATCCTAATCCACTACGTTCTGGATATGCATTTGTATACATGGGACCAAAAGCTGCTGCTACGATAAATATGACATATAGTTGAATCACAAAACTATATATTTTAGCCCGTTTAAAATAAGGTTCCATTTTATTTTCAGCAACAGTTATAAAAACTAAATCAGGATTTTTTAAAAATGTTTGGATTGGTGTGATAGTAATAACTGCTCCAAACGCAATTCCGATTACATAAGCTGTCGGAAAGTCTGAAGTTAACGTGCTTAACCATTGTTGATAATAGACGGCTAAAACTGATATTAAAAAGAGTATTGCTATAGTTGTATGTCCATTTAAAATATAACGGAGATAGCGGCTTAATGTTTGGATATGTTCATTTAGTCTTTGTTTAAATAAATCATTAGCATCAAACATCTTCTTCTTCCTTTGTGAGTTGGATATAAAGGTCATCCAAACTTGCGCCACTCATTTCAAATTGTTCTCTTAATTCGTCCATTGTGCCAGTTGCTCGAATCTTTCCTTCGTGTATAATTACAAATCGATCACAATACTTCTCCGCAGTAGCTAAAATATGGGTACTCATTAAAATTCCAGCCCCTTGACTTTTCATTTCTTCCATTAAATCTAAATACGATTGAATACCTAAAGGGTCTAGTCCGACAAACGGTTCATCTACAATATATAACTCTGGTTCGATTAAAAAAGCACACATAATCATTACTTTTTGACGCATACCTTTTGAAAAATTGACCGGAAACCAATGTAATTGACGTTGTAGCCTAAATTCTTTTAAAAGGCTTGGCAAACGCTCTTCAAATAATTTTTCTGATAATCCATAAGCCATTGCTGTTAATTTTAAATGTTCATATAACGTTAATTCATCATATAAAATAGGTTGTTCTGGGATATATGACATTTGGTTGCGATAAATAGACGGGTCATCTAAAAATGTTTTACCATTGATTTTAATTTCACCTTTTCTAGCTTGCATTAAACCAATAACATGTTTAATTGTTGTACTTTTACCAGCTCCATTTAAACCTATTAAACCCACTATTTCATTTCTTCTTACTTCAAATGTTAAATCATGAATAACATCTCTATGTGTATAGCCTCCTGAGAGGTCATTAACTTCTAATAATTTATTCACCGTTTATTCCTCCTAAGTCTCTTTATTTTACCATTTATTTTTTTAAATTGTAATAGAATAGTTAACCTGATACGTCGTAAATTAAAATACAATATACTTGTACATCAATTTATGATAAACTTAGAGTAAGAATAAATTGTTATTAAGGAGATGTTGATTATGAGACATGAAGATTGTTTGTTTTGTAAAATCATTGATGGAGAACTCCCTTCTGCTAAAGTCTATGAAGACGATCACGTTTATGCTTTTATGGATATTAGTCAAGTAACAGAAGGACACACACTTGTTATACCTAAAAAACATACGATAAACATTTATGAAACTGATGAAGAAACAGCTAAAAACTTCTTTGGAAGTATACCAAAAGTAGCGAACGCAATTAAAAAAGCGTTTAACCCAGTTGGATTAAATATTTTAAACAACAATGATATTCTAGCTGGTCAAACTGTTTACCATCTTCACTTTCATCTAATCCCTCGTTATGATGAAAATGACGGTTTTAATTATAAATGGGTGATGAATCGTGATGAGTATTCACAAGAAGAACGCGAGGATTTAGCTAAGAAAATTAGTAAAGAAATTGAATAATTACTATTTATTTTATTAAAGGAGCGTGCAATGCATGTCAAAAGGTAAATCAATCTTACTCGGTATTCTTGTTGGTACTACTGCAAGTGCTGTAGCCACATTATTAACAACACCTTCTTCAGGTAAAGATGTACGAGTACGGATAAAAGATCAAAGTTTTGAATGGAAAGATGCAATTGATGAAATGATTCAAGATGGTTTAAATTTAAAAGAACAAATTGCTAAAACTTCTAAAGAAGGCGCTGCTTTAATCAATGACCTTACTCAAGAAATGAAAACATCTATTGAAGAGTGGAAAATAGCAGTAGAGCCTAACCAAGAAAATATTCATAATTACTTAGAACAAATTGAAACAAGCATAAAAGATCTTGAAACAAAATTAACAGAGCAAGATAATAAGCAATAAAGCTAAGCCTATCTGACATACTTTCAGATAGGTTTTTTTATTACTTTACATCATTTTTACTCATAATTTTATCTCATATTGATTTATCTATTATCGTAGATGTGTTATTCTTTTTGAAGGATGTCTTAAATAGAGTATATAAATAGGAGTGTTTTTAAGTTGAAAAAAATAGTAATTGGTACAGCATTAACGTTTAGTTTATTAGGATTAACAGCATGTGGTAGTAATGGAGATTCTGAAGTCGTTGTGGAAACAAGTGCAGGCAATGTTACGAAAGATGAGTTTTATGAAGAGTTAAAAGGTAAATACGGTCAAGAAGTTTTAACTGAATTAGTAACAATGACAGTTTTAGCTGATAAATATGAAGTTAGTGACGAACAAATCGATGCAGAACTTGATAATATTAAAGAACAAGTCGGTGATAACTTCGAAGAAACATTAGCTGCTCAAAATATTACTGAAGATGATTTACGCACAGATATAAAGAGTGGACTATTACAAGAAGCCGCTATAACAGAAGACATTGAAGTAACTGATGAAGAAATCGAAAAGCATTTCAATCGCCAAAACAAACAAATCGAAGCGCAACATATTCTAGTAGCTGATGAAAAATTAGCTAAAAAAGTTGCGAAAGAAGCGAAAGATGGAAAAGATTTCGCTAAATTAGCTGATAAATACTCAACAGATGAGCAAAATGCTAAAACAGGTGGCGAATTACCTCCATTTGGAGTTGGTGAAATGGCTCCAGAATTTGAAAATGCTGCTTTTGAAATGAAAGAAGGCGACATTAGCGATCCTGTTAAAAGTGATTTTGGCTTCCATATTATTAAATTAAATAAAATCAATGAAACTGATGAAGATAAAGGTAAATTAGAAGATCAAAAAGATCAAATTCGTCGTGAAATTGCAACAAATAAAGTTGACCAAAATGCTGCTATGGAAAAATTAAGCAAACTTATGGAAGATACTGAGATTAAAGTTAAAGATAAAGACTTTGAAGGTTTATTTGATGCTCCTGAACAACCAGAAGCCCAAACAGAGTAATTAAATAAAAAACAGCTTGTTCAAATGAACAAGCTGTTTTTTATTTCTCTTCAAATGTTGGTTTATAAAACGAACGGTTATCTAATGCAAAAACTCTTTCAGTAAATTCACCTGGTTCAACCTGGCTTAACGCACGATCTAACATATTCATTTTAGCATCAATAATATCAATAAAGTGAAGCATTTCAGCTTCTTTTATCATAGGTGGTTTAGGACTTCCCCACTCCGCTTTACCATGATGGCTTAATACAATATGTTGCAAGATAACTACTTCTTCACCTTCAATTTTAAGTTCTTCTGCTACTTCTTCAATTTCTGAAACCATAATTGAGATATGTCCAAGTAATGTTCCTGATACAGTATAACTTGTTGAAACAGCACCTGAAAGTTCATGTATTTTACCTATATCATGAAGGATGATTCCTGCATATAACAAATCTTTATTAAGCGATGGGTATAAAACACATAATTGCTTTGCAAGCTTCAACATACTAATTATATGATGAGCAAGACCCGATACGTAGGCATGATGATTTTTTGAAGCTGCTGGATAAATATATAATTCTTCTTCATATTTTTTAATAAATGCTCGTACGATACGTTGAATATTAGGATTTTTCATTTCAAAAATAAATTCAGTCATTAATACTTTTAATTCTTCAACTTCAATAGGAGCCGTTTCTAAAAAATCAGAAATTCTGACATTATCGGCTGTCGTAGCAATACGAATTGTCTTTATTCTAAACTGGGCACGACCTCTAAATTCATTAATATTGCCAGTCAATTTAACTACCTTTTCAGGTTGGTACATTTCTTCATCTTCAGGTGTTGCTCCCCATAGTTTAGCATCTATTTCGCCTGTTTTATCCCTAAAAATTAATGTTAAAAATGGCTTACCGTTACTTGCTATTCCTTTTCTAACTTCTTTAATTAGCATAAAACCTTCAAACTCATCATTAATCTTGTAATCCTTTATACCTTGTGTCATTTTAGAACCTCCCTATTCTTTATTTTATCATACTTATTGTTTAGATAAATACTGTATTTTCACATCTGTAAGTTCAAGTAAATGTTTTTTACATGTAAATAATATTACTTGCTGTTCTTTACTTATCTCTTCTAATAAAAGAAATACAGCTTTTTCACGCTTATGGTCAAAATGGACAAAAGCATCATCAATTAAAAATGGCACAGAATATTTTTCACTCATAACTGAACTAATCGCTATTCTTAAAGAAACATATAATTGATCGATTGTTCCTTGCGATAGTTGATTAATCGTAAATCTTGTTTTAAAGTCTGTCGCTACTGAAAATGACTGATTTTTTTCTGGTGGATAAATCGTTACATACTTTCCCTTAGTAATTAATTTAAAATAATATGATGCTTTTTTAATAACATCTTTCATATATTTTTGATGGAAAGTTCGTTTAGTTTCTTCTAGTGTATCGGTAGCTAATTTCATAGCTGCCCATTCAAATGCTAATTGGCCAGCTTTTTCCTTTTCGTATGTCACGCGATGTAAAAGATTAGAATATTCTTCTGTCTCTTCCATTTGCTTTAATTCTGCTTCTAAAGTCGCAATTTCTTTACGAAGCTTTTCTGTTTCTTCAGATTTTTTACTTATTTCTGTTTTGTAAATTTCAATTTGTTTATTCAAATCATACTCATCAAGGTTTTGTGTCATTAAATAACGAATCATTTCTTCATCGAAGCTTAGCTTTAATTGGTTATGATACGATGTCACTTGTTCATTTAAACGATTTAATTCTTCTGATTCATAATATTTCTGATAAAACGCTTCTTCTTTATCTACATTTGCTAACTTAAATAATGTTGTAATTTCATTTTGATAATGTTTAATTTCTTCATCAAGTACTGTTTTTTCTTTATTTAAATTATTAATTATTTTATTATAATTCGCAATTAATTGATCTGCTTCTTTATGAGCTTCTAATCGTGAAACTAATTGATCATAACTTTTAAGTGACAGTATACTTAAGACTTTTGTTAGCTTTTCTTCATAAATATTTAAGGCGTCGTTTAATCCATTATTTTTTTCTTTAACTTCTATTAAATTCTGTTCTTTTTCTTTTAGCGATTTTAAAACAACTAATAATTCTGGCCAATGAACGGGATTTATTTCTTTTAAAAATTCATACTCCTTTTCTTCATCTTGTACCCTTTGATAAAAAGTATCTTTTCGTTGTTTAAACATTTGATAACGTTCATTAATTTGTAATTCGCCACGTGTAATTTTTTGTTTTTCATTTTCTAAATATTTTAATTGAATTAAATTATTATCTTGTTTATCAACTTGATTTTGTATTTTATTAAATTCACTTTTAGTTAGTTGATTATTGTTGTTTCCTAGTAATGAATCGATCAAGCGCTCATTTTTCTTCTCAAAAAACTGAATGATATAATATAATCCAGCTAAACCAAGTATTGATATAATACTACTATAAATAAATAGTGGTTTTTGGCTAATAAATGATAATATCACGAGGATTACGACAAAACCAATTCCGCTATAGAAAACTTTTTGTTTTGTTTGATTATTAATCTTATGATTGTTTAATTGTTCTGTTTGTTTGGTCGTATGAGTGTGATTAATCAATTGTTCTTTCAATGCGTCTAATTCAGTAATTGGTATTAGCTTTTGTTTTATTTGATCTGTTTCTGATTCAATCATTTTAAGTTCATTTTTTAAAATTGCCTGCTCAGATTCAATCTCTTTTTCTAATTGATTAATTTGTTGCGCTTCTATTTCTAAGTTTTTCCAAGTTTTATTAAGGTAATAAGGTAAATTTAAATCTTTTAACGCTTCTCTATTCAAAGGTATTGATAAATCAAGTAAGCTTCCTTCTATGTCATTTTCAATGGTTTCAATTGTTGTGGCATAGGTTTCTGATTCAGCTAAGTTACGTTCGTATTCATTTCTGTCGTTTAACAATTCTAGAGATAGTTTTTCAACATTTTCTGGAAAAATTGATGTTTTTAACTCTGTTAACTCTTCTGAATACGTGGCAATATTGGTTTCAATATTTGTTAGCTGACTTAATAAAGGAATTAGTTTTTCTTTCTGATTTTCTAATCGTTTGATGCCTCCATTTGGAAAATCAATTTGTTTAGGGAGTTTTTTGAGAGATGCTGTTGTTTTTTTAAATTCATTGATAGTCGGTAGTAAATGGAGTTGTTTATTTAATTGGTCTAATTTCTCCCGTATTGTTTCGATTTGCTTGTTTGTCTGTTTTAATTTCGTCGTATATTCTTTATGATTTGCTTTCATCAACGCATAATGACTTTCTTGCTTTTTTAATTTACTTTCCTTTAAAGTCAGTTCTTCTAGTTTTTGTAACTGTTTATTAAGCGTTGGTATTCTTCCTGCTTTTTTAAATAGCTTTCCTGTCTCTCGCTCAATGTTACGTTCTGCTATTTCTATATTTGTCGCCCCGGCCAAACCTACATTAAATAAAATATTTCCAAATTCCTGTTCAGTGATATTTCTAATGTGTAGTAAATCAATTGCTGAAAAAGAATAAATTGATGTAAAGGTTTGTTTCGTCAAACCATTTAAATATTGTGCTAAGATTTTTTCATCATGATAAATTTTGTTACCTGCATATATTGATAATGAATCATCTGTTCGTTCAATTGTCACTTCCATAGATGATTCATCTAAAAATGTTAGAATACCTCCAAATTTACTACTTTCAATTGGTTGATATAAAGTTTGGTCTTTTGGTGATAAACCGAATAAGATAAACATGATAAATTGTTGTAATGTTGTTTTTCCTGATTCATTATCTCCATAAATGACATTTAATTGATCTGTATTAAACTCTATTTGTTTATCTACCCATTTCCCAAATCCATAAATATTTGCCCGAGTAAATTTCATTTTTGTTCACCTCGGTTATAAAATTCTAATGTTAATATCTCTTTTGTTCTATTTTTTAATTCTGTTTCATTAAAATCATAAATTTCAGGATGCTTTCTGGCTTGTGAATGAGTGGAGAGGTCATTTAAAGAAGTTTCTATCTTAGATTTTTCTAAATGAGATAATAACTGCTCAAAAAAATAATTGTTTTCAAAGAACGTACCTGTATTTAACTTCACTTTATATTTATAAATATGACTTCGTTGTAAATCATTAATCAATTGAATTACTTCTAATAATCTCTCTGTTTTTTCCCATTCCGTTATTTCATCTGTTTGACTATTAATCGTGAGATGAACAAGTTCTAAATTATCTTTGTTTAATTCTTTAGTTATTTTTTCTTTTAAGTCATGTAATGTATCTTCTTGGAGTACATTAACTATGATTGATCTAAATTGAATGGATGCAAGCGATAAGAATGTCATGTTTACATTTTGTTTACTCATCTCGATTAAATAACATCCTTTATCACCAGTTTCATTACGATGTCGTCCTTGAATGTTTCCTGGATATACAATCGGAGGTGATTCTGATAGTATTTCTCGCTTATGTATATGACCTAAAGCCCAATAATCAAAAGGTTTATCTTTTAATTCAGATAATTTAAATGGTGCATAATTAGCATGTCCATGAGCGTGATCTGCTGAACCATGCAAGGTGGCAATATGATAAGGTACTTCTGCATTAACCTGATTATATTCTGCTATTTTATTTTGAGTGACTGCTCTTGTTTCATAACTAAATCCGTATATATTAACCATTGGTTTTTCATTTTGATAATACGTAAAGTGAGATACTTTTTCATCAGGAAATACAAAGACGTTTTCGGGGTATTCAATCGGATAAAGATTTCCTTGAATAAAATCATGGTTACCATAACTCATATAAACATTTATCTTATGTTCATTTAATTGATCGAATGCATTTTTTAATTTAACTTGTGCTTTTAAACTTTGTTCACTATTATCAAATAAATCACCTATTAATAGAACAAAATCAACTCGATGTTTAATCGCTTCATTTACTAATTTATTTAACGCATTAAATGTGCTTTCTTTAATTTTTTCAAAAAGCTTTTCATCAAGGTCACTTAAGCCAAGAAATGGACTATCTAAATGAAGATCTGCTGCATGAATAAATTTTATTTCTTCAGACATCTACGGACCCGCCTTTTACACTATACTTTTATTTATCCTATCATGTAACATTAATGCGAGCAAACGTTTGCCTCTCAATTAAATAAACACCCTTAAACTTTGTGTTTAAGGATGTTTACTTATTTATTTATTCTTTTTTAGATAAGCTAAATGCATTTTTTATATCTTTTAATGAACGGGACGGTCCATACATTAAAACCCCACCACGATAAATTCTTGCGCCAATTAAGCCTAATATAATTATTGTTCCGATTAATAAACTAATTGAAAGGGCAACTTCCCATAGCGGTACATTTAACATACCAATTCGCAAAAACATAATCATTGGTGAAAAGAATGGTATAAATGAGCTGACTGTAATTAATTTTGACTCAGGCGCATTTAAGCCAAACATTGCGATAAAAAATGCTACAACAATTAATATTATCATTGGCATTAACAATTGTTGTAAATCTTCCACTCGACTAACTAGTGATCCGAACATTGCTGCAATAGTTGCATATAAAAGGTAGCCAAGTAAGAAAAACAATATTCCATATAAAAATAGTGTCGGACTAACGCTTCCTAGCCCAAGATCTTGCATAATATCTAAGTTGATCCCGTCTAATTTAGGTAGTAGGAATAATAAACCACCGACAATAACAATACCAGCTTGAGTAATCCCTAATAAAGCAATACCGATTATTTTTGCAAACATATGTGTTACCGGTGAAGCACTCGATATTAAAATCTCCATAACACGCGAAGATTTTTCTGTTGCAATGTCTGTTGCAATCATTTGTCCATATATTAAAATAGCCATATATAAAATAAGCTAAATCAAGCTCTTCATCAGTTTTAGCTGATTCATCAAGTGCATGCTTTTCTATTTTAACAGGCTGATTCATTTCTGCTAAAGTACCTTCATCAATTCCTGATTTTTCAATTAAAATTGAATCTTTAATCATTTGTAAATTTGACTCTAAAATACTTAATGTTTCATCAGCTGCAATACTTTGTGCATAATATGTCAGATTAGGTAAAGCGTTTTCATCTTCTTTAATGACTAGTAAAGCATCGTATTTTTCTTTCTTTACTTCCTTCTCACCATCAGCGATATCTTTTTCATATTCAATTAATCTTACTCTATCGTTTCCTTCTAAATTACTAGCTAGATTAGAATAAATTAATGGTGATTCATTTATTACAATTACTTCTTTAGCTTCTTTTTCTGAATCAAATATTTTTATAATTGATTCTATATTTGCTATTCCTAAGACAAGTAACAAAAGTACCGATGTTGTAATTATAAATGCTTTTGATTTTAAACGTGTCCAATAAGTGTGCCCTAATACTAGGAAAAACTTATTCATAATGAGCACCTACTTTTTCTATAAATATATCATTTAATGTAGGTTCTTCTAGGTCAAATTTCTTTATAAATTGTGTACTTTCTAATTTGGAGAAAATTAACTGAGATACTTCTTCATTTTCTATCTGCAATTCGCAACCATTTCTTAATGGTTTATATGTCACTACTCCTGGTA
>CAJDVH010000045.1_pt1 | contig 12110 bp, 9 predicted proteins | sample 7391261 | NCBI WGS metagenome assembly CAJDVH01 (sample SAMEA7055694, study PRJEB34461) | soil metagenome | biome: terrestrial ecosystem; feature: Peninsula; material: soil | place: Antarctica | collected 2016 | reverse complement strand
AAATCAATCATTGCTTTTTTGATAATATCAGCTGCACTACCTTGAATTGGTGTATTCATTGCTGTTCTTTCAGCAAAACTTCTTTGATTAAAATTACGACTCGTAATATCTGGTAAATAACGACGACGATTCATAATTGTTGTCACATACCCTTTATGCTTTGCTTCTTTCACAATATCATCCATATACTCTTTAACCTTTGGATAGATTGTTAAATATTGATTAATAAATTCCCCTGCTTCTTTTCGTGAAATATTTAAGTTTTGTGATAATCCATAATCACTTATGCCATAAATAATTCCAAAGTTAACAGCTTTAGCTTGTCTTCTCATCTGACCATCAACAGTGTCTTTATCAACATGGAAAACATCCATCGCTGTTTGCGTATGAATATCTTTATCATCTTTAAAAGCTTGACTTAATTTTTCATCACCAGAAATATGCGCAAGAACACGCAGTTCAATTTGTGAATAGTCAGCTGCAAAAATAACAGCATCTTCAGTTGAAGGTATAAAAGCTTGTCTGATTTTACGTCCTTCTTCTAAACGAACTGGAATGTTTTGCATATTTGGTTCTGTCGAACTAAGTCTTCCTGTTTGCGTTAATGCTTGATTAAATCGTGTATGAATTTTATTTGTATCTTTATAAACTACTTTTAGTAAACCTTCAATGTAAGTTGAATGTAGTTTTTTCAGCTGACGATACATTAATATTTCTGGAATAATGTCATGTTCTTTTTCTAACTTTTCTAACACATCTGCTGCTGTTGAATAACCTGTTTTTGTTTTCTTAATTACCGGTAATTCTAATTTTTCAAAAAGAATTACAGATAACTGTTTTGGTGAGTTAACATTAAAATCTTCACCGGCTAATTCATGAATTCTTTTTTCAATAACTTCAATACGACCATTTATTTCAACATCCATTTCTTTTAATTTATTAACATCGACCTTTATACCTTCATGTTCCATCTGTGCCAACACTTGAGCTAAAGGCAATTCAAGATTCATAAATAAGTCATATTGCTCATTTTCTTTTAAACCTGCAATCAGTTCATCTCGCAATTCATATAATGCATGACCTTGTTTAGCCACATGCTCTGCAATGACCTCAAATTCAGGCACATGACGCTTTGCACCTTTACCATAAACTTCTTCATCCATTTGAACATAACGATGCCCTAAACGTCTTGCAATTGAAGGTATATCTTCATTTTTTTGGGCAGGATCAATTATATAAGCTGCTAATAATAAATCAAAATTAACACCTTTTAATTGAATATCGTGATTTAAGAGTGCAACTGTCGTTGCTTTAACATCAAAGATTGATTTTTCTTCTTGTTCATCTTCTAACCAGTCAATAAATATTTGTGATTTTAAAGCATCTTCTGTATGAATAACATAATTTCCTTTTTGATTAACGAGACTAATCGCTTCGATTTTTGCATCATGATAATTATCATCAATCATTTCGACATTTAAAATTGATCCATTTACTAAATAATCAGATTCAATTTTTTCAATTATTTCAAAAGGTACATTTACTTCTTTTTCGACTTTTTGTTCGCCACCCATACGCTCAATTAAAGAACGAAACTCTAATGTTTGAAATAATTTTATAACATCGTCGTTGTTATAACCAGAATAACTCACATCTTCTAGTGAAATATCAATTGGTGTATCTCGTTTAATTGTAGCCAACTGATAACTTAAATACGCATCTTCTTTATATTTTCTTAAATTTTCATTTAGTTTCTTAGCAGTAATGTTATCTATATTTTCATAAATATTATCTAATGTTTTATATTCTTTTAACAATTTAGTTGCTGTTTTTATACCTACACCAGGAACTCCAGGAATATTATCAGAACTATCACCCATTAGTGCTTTTAAATCTATTATTTGTTCAGCTGATAATTCCATTTCTTTAACAATTGAATCTGGTGTATAAGATACAACTTCACTGACACCTTTTTTCGTTAAATCAACTGTCACTTGCTTTGATACAAGTTGTAATAAGTCTTGATCACCTGAAATTACTTTTACTTCCCAATCATTTTTATCACCTTCAAGCGAAAGTGTTCCAATAATATCATCAGCTTCATATAAGTCTAATTCATATTGTGGAATATTAAACGCTTTTAATAATTCTCTCGTTAAAGGAAACTGTTCAGATAACTCAGGTGGGGTTTTTTGTCTACCGCCTTTGTATTCTTTATATGACGAGTGTCTGAAAGTTGTTTTTCCAGCATCAAATGCAACTAACATATGCGTTGGCTTTTCTTCTTCTAAAATATTTAATAAAATATTTGTAAAACCATAGACTGCATTTGTATACACGCCTGAATCATTATGTAATAAAGGTAGTGCATAATATGCTCTAAATAATAAACTGTTACCATCTATTAATACAAGTTTTTTTGACATCGGACACGCTCCTTCATTTCTATTATAAACGAAAAACACTTACTTTTGTATAGTAAGTGTTTATTGTTGTTTTGGTAAGTATATGTTAAATGTTGTTCCTTCTCCAATTTCACTATCAACTTCAATTCTACCGTTATGAATTTCAACGATATGTTTAACGATTGCTAAGCCTAAGCCTGTCCCACCTGTATCACGACTACGCGCTTTATCAACTCGGTAAAATCGCTCGAAAATTCTTGTTAGAGCTTCTTTTGACATCCCGATTCCTGTATCACTTACCGATAAACACACTTCATGTTCGGATTCTGTTGCTTCTAGGGTAATTGTTCCAGATTCTGATGTGTAATTGATTGCATTTGTTAGTAAGTTAATTAATATTTGTTTTACTTTTTCCAAATCAGCTACAAACATTATTTCCTTTTCATTGATAGAATTAAAATGAATATTTTTTGCTTGTGCTTTATGATCAATAATTGGATGGATATCTTCAAATAAAAGCTTGGTCGAGATTTCTTCAGGTTTAATTTGCATTTCATCTTTTTCTAATTTAGATAAAATAAGTAAGTCATCAATTAATAACTTAATACGATGACTTTCATCATTAATAATCTTCAAGAATTGATTAAGTGTGTCTGGTTCTTCTGCAGCTCCATCGAGTAATGTTTCTGAGAATCCTTTAATTGATGTAATCGGTGTTTTTAGTTCATGAGAGACATTAGCTACAAAGTCCTTACGCATAACTTCTAAATTTTTGAATTCTGTAATGTCATAAATAACGAGAACCGCTCCACGAAGTAATCCATGATCATTGAATATAGGAGCACCTACTATTTCCAAATATTGTTTATCTAATTCTTCTTCACCAATTGAAAATAAATGTTTAATATTTTCTTCATATAAAAATGTTTCTTGAACAGTATGATGAATTTGTTCATTTTCTAAAACATCATAATATAAAAAGCCAATATAATCCGATACTTCGCCACCAAACATTGATAAAAATTTGCGATTGACGACATGAATATAGCCTTTTTCATCAATTAAGACAAGCGCACTTTCTGAGTTGTCTATAACAGTTGATAATTGTTCTGCTTGAATTTGCTCTTGTATTGTTAACTCACTTAAATTCCTAGCTAATGAATTAACCTTACTACTCAAATCAGCTAAAGTTCCATTCATTGAATAATGAACACGTGCTTTATAATTACCTTTTAATAGTTTATCCATAGTATGAGAAATTTTTTCAATTGGTTTGAAATATTTTTCATAAATATAAAATAGTAATATAGTAAATATAATAAACATACCAACTAACACAGCACCGAGTACATAATAATTTGTTACAATCGGACTTAACACAAGACCGCTAACGATCGTTACAATAAAAATAACAAATACATAAGCAAGCAGTGTTTTTGATAAGATATCTTTCATTTAGGATCCTCCATTTTATACCCAAAACCACGAACTGTTTTTATATATTCGGGATTTTTAGTATCTTTTTCAATCTTTTCTCTTAAATGACCAATATGGACATCGACCATGCGTGTATCTCCAACAAAATCAAAATTCCATACAGCCGATAATAGTTGTTCACGTGATAATGTTTGATTTTGATGAGTAATTAAATAAACGAGTAATTCATATTCTTTACGAGTTAATTCAATTTTTTCATTAAGGTAACTTACTTCATGTTGGTCAGTATTTACTTTTATCTGACCAATCTCCAGTATATTACCAGTCACTTTTCTTGTACTCACTCTTCGTAAAATGGCATGAATACGAGCAATTAATTCTCGTGGACTAAATGGCTTTGTTAAGTAATCATCTGCTCCAATTTCCAAGCCAGACACTTTATCAAATTCTTCATCTTTAGCAGTTAGCATTAAAATTGGAACATTATTTTCATCTTTACGAATTGTTTTACAAACTTCCATACCATCCATTTTGGGTAACATTATATCTAAAATGATTAAATCATAATTATTCTCTCGTGATTTCTTAACAGCATCTTCACCATTATCAGCTACATCTGTTTTAAAGCCAGCTTTTTCAATATTATATTTTATTAACATAACTATTGATGGTTCATCTTCAACAATTAAGATGGTGGGTTTCACTATAAATCCTCTTTTCAAATTATATTCTATTTAAAACTATCATATCATTAGATTTCAATTCTTACCAAATTTTATTTAATCTTTACATAAAATTTACATGAGCGCTAAAAAAACTCTTGCTAATTAAATTAGCAAGAGTTTTAGTAATTTTAATTTAAAATTTTCATGACGTTTTTTACAGATTCGACAGATTTATCAAGTGCTGATTTTTCTTCATCTGTTAAATCAAGTTCAATAACTTCTTCTACACCATTGCCACCTATAATAGTAGGTACGCCTAAATATAAATCATGATAGCCATACTCACCTTCTAAATAAGCAATGGTTGGTAAGACGCGACGTTGATCTTTTAAAATAGCTTCTGTCATTTCAGTAATTGATGCTGCAGGTGCATAATATGCACTGCCATTACCTAAGAGTTCTACTATTTCACCGCCACCTTTACGTGTACGTTCAACAATTGCATCTAGCCTCTCTTTAGAGATTAGTTTTTCAAGTGGAATTCCACCTGCATAAGAATAACGAATTAATGGGACCATATCGTCTCCATGTCCTCCAAGAACAAAACCTGTTATGTCTTTAACAGACAAGTTTAATTCTTGAGCTATGAACGTACGGAAACGAGCAGTGTCTAACACACCTGATTGTCCAATAACTCTTTCTTTTGGAAAACCTATCTCTTTAAAGATTGTATAAGTCATTGCATCAACTGGGTTAGAAAGAACAATAATAATTGTTTCTGGTGCATATTTTTTTATTTCCTTTGCAACAGATTTCATAATGCTTGCATTAGTATTTACTAAATCATCACGACTCATACCTGGTTTACGAGCAATTCCAGCAGTAATGATAACAACATCAGAGTCTTTAATGTCTTTATAATCAGATGTACCAATTATATTCGTATCAAAGCCTTGAACAGGTGATGCTTCAAGCATATCTAGTGCTTTACCTTTAGTTGGTTTTTCCATTTCTGGAATATCTACTATAACAATATCGCCTAATTCTTTTTGCGCTATCATTAATGCTGTAGTTGCACCGGTAAATCCTGAACCTATGACTGAAATTTTTCTGCGCGTAATGCTCATTATGCTTTCCCCATTTCATTCATAAATTTTAATTACATATTTTTAATTAATTCATCAGCAAACTCAGAACACTTAACTTCTTTTGGATTGTCCATTAGACGTGCGAAGTCATACGTAACTACTTGTGAAGCAATAGTTTTATCCATTGAGTCATCAATTAGTTTTGCAGCCTCATGCCATCCCATATGTTCTAACATTAAAACACCTGAAAGAATAACTGATGATGGGTTAACTTTATCTAAACCAGCATATTTTGGAGCAGTACCATGAGTTGCTTCAAAGATTGCATGTCCAGTTACATAGTTAATGTTAGCTCCTGGTGCGATTCCAATTCCACCAACTTGAGCAGCTAGTGCGTCTGAAATATAGTCACCGTTTAAGTTCATTGTAACAACAACGTCGAACTCAGCTGGACGTGTTAAGATTTGCTGTAAGAAAATATCAGCAATAGCATCTTTAACTAAGATCTTACCTGAAGCGATTGCTTCATCTTGTGCTTTATCAGCTTTTTCTTTACCTTCTTTTTCAACGATACGGTCGTATTCAGCCCATGTGAATACTTTGTCGCCAAACTCTTCTTCAGCAACTTCGTAACCCCACTCTTTAAATGCACCTTCTGTAAACTTCATAATATTACCTTTGTGAACTAATGTAACGCTCTTACGACCTTCTTTAATTGCATAGTCAATACTTGAGCGAACTAGACGCTTAGTTCCTTCTTCTGAAATTGGCTTAATACCGATACCTGATGACTCAGGGAAACGAATGTTTTTAACGCCCATTTCATCTTGTAAGAAATCAATAACTTTTTTAACTTCTGGCGTTCCTTCTTTCCACTCAATACCAGCATAAATATCCTCTGTATTTTCACGGAAAATTGTCATATCAACATCTTCTGGACGTTTAACAGGTGAAGGTACACCTTCAACATAACGTACAGGACGTAGACAGTTAAATAAATCTAATTCTTGACGTAGTGCTACGTTTAATGAACGGAATCCACCACCAATTGGTGTTGTAAGTGGTCCTTTAATAGCAATTTTATATTTATCAATTTCATCTAATGTTTCTTGTGGTAACCATTCGCCTGTTTTATCAAATGCTTTTTGACCAGCATAAACTTCTTTCCATACAATTTCTTTTTCACCATTGTATGCTTTTTCAACTGCTGAATCTAATACACGTTTCGCTGCAGCCCAAATATCTGGACCTGTTCCGTCACCTTCGATAAATGGAATAATTGGATCATTTGGTACTGTTAAATTACTGTTTTCTACTGTTATTTGATTGCCTTTAGTCATTATTATAAGCCTCCTAATAGTATTTTATATCATACCAAACTGTTCGGTATAATTTTATTGCGATTTTTAAATTAAATCACATTTTTCTTTGGACATCGTTTTAAGATAGTTTAATACCAATCCAGTTTGAAAATAATATACTGTATTAATTAATTACATCACAATAATAGCCGGAAAGTAAGCTATTGTAAAGATAATCGCTTATACCCGGCTATAATTTACTTACTTACGCTTTTCAATCGGTACAAATTCACGTAATTCTGGTCCAGTATATTCTGCACGTGGACGAATAAGTCTGTTATTAGAATATTGTTCTAAAATATGTGCTAACCAACCTGACATACGACTTACTGCAAAAATTGGTGTAAATAAATCGTGATCAATTCCTAGACTATCATAAACTGATGCTGAATAAAAGTCTACGTTAGCTGGAAGACCTTTTTCTTCTTTAATGTATTCTTCAATTGCAACTGACATATTATAATAATGTTCGTTGCCTGTTAATTTAGTTAATTCTTTAGACATTTCCTTTAAGTGTTTTGCACGTGGATCCCCTGTACGATATACACGGTGTCCCATACCCATAATTTTTTCTTTATTATCTAATTTCTTTTTAATATATGGAATAGCATTATCTTCTTCACCAATTTCAGATAGCATTGCCATAACTTGCTCGTTAGCACCACCGTGAAGAGGTCCTTTTAATGCTCCGATTGCTGAAGTAACACCTGAATAAACGTCTGATAATGTAGCTACACAAACTCTAGCTGTAAATGTTGATGCGTTTAATTCATGGTCAGCATGTAAAACTAATGCTTTATCAATAGCTTCAACTTCAATAGGCTCTGGTTCTTTATTATTTAACATATATAAGAAGTTTTCTGCGTATGTTAAATCCTTTTTAGGTTTAACAGGATCTTGACCTTTACGAATTCTTGAAAACGCTGCAACAATAGACGCTACCTGTGCTTGTAAGCGAATAGCTTTACGTCTATTAGCTTCTGGTTCCATAACATCTGCTTCTTCATCTAAAATTCCTAAGAATGAAATTGCAGTACGTAAGGCAGCCATTGGATGTACTTTAGTTAAGTCATATGAACGTAAATGCTCAATAACTTGATCAGGTAACTCCATATTTGAATTTAGTTCTTTTCTTATTTCATCTAATTGCTCTTGTGTCGGCAATTCAAGATTCCATAATAAGTATACTACTTCTTCAAACGAAGCATTTTGCGTTAATTCATCAATTGAATAACTAACATATGTTAATTTATCATCGATAATCGAACTAATTGATGATTGTGTTGCAATGATTCCCTCAAGTCCTTTTGTCGCTGTCATAATTAACCTCTCCTTTTAAAATATAAATATTAATTTCATTAGCATATAGATTAATTGCTCGTTAAAACTAATTATAATTGATTTTACTTATAAAGTGAACTGAAAGCCATTACAATCTCTTATGAACAAGTGATATGACGATTACTTCTGCCTATGCTTAAATCTAAAGTCCACCTTACAACCAACAAAAAATACACTTTAAGCAGTTTTATCTACAACTCAGATAATAGTCATTTGTAATAAAATTAAATTTATTTTTTATTTACTTTCATCTTTTTCGATAAATAATTGTTCTTTTTGAGAACTTATTCATCAGTGCATACTTTATCAAATTTCTAAATGGTTTTCTAGTAAATGGTATTAATAAAACAAATCCAATCAGATCTGTTAAGAATCCTGGTATAAATAATAATATTCCGGCGATAAAGATACAAATACCATCTAAAATATAGTCACCCGGCGGAATACCTTCAGACATCGATTTTCTTACTTTACTTAAAGTATCCATTCCTTGGCTTTTAGCGAATGCAACACCGATAATACCAGTAATCATGATCAAAGCAAAAATCCACCAGGGACCGACCTGGCCCCCTAACCAAATAAATAACGTAATTTCAAAAGCAGGCACAATTAAAAATATTAATAGTAGCCAATATAACATGAGATCACCTTCTTAAATAAGATTACAGTACGCTTGCGTGGCCTTGGTGGATATTACCTGTTCCGCCATCGATTGTAATATCTTCTCCCTCTTTAAAGACATCAATCGAATCGACACCAACAATAACAGGTATTCCCATATTTAACCCTACGATTGCTGCGTGCGAAGTAAGTCCACCTTCTTCTGTGACAATACCACTTGCAAGTTCAATTGCTGGCAACATGTCTTTATCTGTCGCTTTAGTAACTAGAATATCACCTAACTTAACTTTTTCGTTTGCTTCTTTTGCATTTTTAGCAATAACAACATCTCCATATGCGAAATGACGCCCCACGCCTTGACCTCTTGCGATAACATTTCCAATAACATGTACTTTCATTAAGTTAGTTGTACCACTAACACCAACAGGAACTCCTGCTGTTATAATCACTTTACAACCTCTTTCAATTATCTTTGTCTCTAATCCCATATTAACTGCAGTATCTAATAATTCATCTGTTGTTTCTGCTTCTTGCCCACGAATAGCATATATTCCCCAAACAAGTGATAAGCGTAATGTTTTTTGTGAACGTTTTTTCAAAATTGTTGCATGATCTAATCCAGATTCTGTTTTTAAAGCTATTCGATTCATTGTTTGAACTGATTCAATTGGAAATTCGCCTGCTGCTGTTTCTCCAGATAACATAATAGCATCTGTACCATCTAAAATTGCATTTGCCACATCAGATGCTTCAGCACGTGTAGGTCTTGGATCCCATTGCATTGAATCTAACATTTGTGTTGCTGTAATGACAGGTTTCCCTACATTATTACATTCTTGAATCAAACGTTTTTGAACGAGTGGTACATCTTCCGGTGGTATTTCGACACCTAAATCACCACGTGCTACCATAATTCCATAACTTGCATCTAAAATTTTACTAAAATTATCGACACCTTGTTGGTTTTCAATTTTTGAAATAATTTGTAAATGTTCACCGTTATTTTCTTCTAATGTTTTTTTAATAGCAAACACATCTTTAGGATGTCTAACAAATGATGCAGCTATAAAATCAACTTCTTGTTCAATACCAAATTTTATATCAGCTTTATCCTTATCCGTAATCGAAGGTAAATTAACTTGTGCACTTGGTACATTAACACCTTTTCTATCTTTAATCGTACCACCATTTGTAACTTCAGTTTTAATCTCATTTTTTTCATGATTAATATCAATTACTGTAAGCTCAATTAAGCCATCATCTAAAGAAATGGTCATTCCTTTTTCAACATCATTAATTAACCCTTTATAACTCACCGTAAAGCGTTCTTTAGTCCCTAATACATCTTCCATTGTAATATAGACATATTCTCCACGGACAAGTTCAGCAGCACCATTTTCAAATTTTGCCGTTCTAATTTCTGGCCCTTGTAAATCAAGTAAAATACCAATTGTTTTATTCATTTCTTTTGCTGCCTCACGAATATTTTTAATTCGCTCAGCATGTTCTTCGTAATTACCATGTGAGAAGTTAAGACGCGCAACGTCCATACCTTCTTTTATAAGCGTTGTTAGTATTTCTTTCGATTCTGATGCAGGACCAATTGTACAAACTATTTTTGTTTTTTTAAGTATCATGTTTATATTCTCCTCGATTAATTAACTTAAATTGATAATTCTTGAGCAAGTTGGTAAATTTTATCATTTATTTGTTGCTCTTGATTGATTACTTCTGATAAATCTACGTGCACAATTTGATTACATTTTGTGCAGACTAATTTATTTAATTCATTATTTCTTAGTAAATCGACTGCACTTCCACCAAAACGACTTGCTAAAACACGATCTTGTGCGCTTGGTGAACCTCCTCTTTGAATATGCCCGAGAACTGTAACACGTGTTTCTAATTGTGTTACTTCTTGGATTTTTTTACCTAATTTAAAACCGTGCCCAGCACCTTCGGCAACAATAATTATACTATGTTTCTTTCCTCTTTCATAACCTTGTTTCAGACGAGAAATCACTGATTCAAAATCTGTTGTTTTTTCTGGAATAATAATACTCTCTGCTCCCTCTGCAAGTCCTGACCATAGAGCTAACTTTCCAGAATCTCTTCCCATAACTTCTACAACGTATGTACGTTCATGGGAAGTAGCAGTATCTCTTATTTTATCAATTGCTTCGATAATTGTATTAAGAGCAGTATCAAAACCAATTGATGATTCTGTTGGCGCCACATCATTATCGATTGTTGCTGGGATAGCTACACAAGGAAAACCTAATTTTGACAATGTATGAGCACCTTTAATACTACCATCGCCACCAATAATAATTAAACCATCTATCTTGTGATCTTTTAGTTGTTTTAACGCCTTTAATTGTCCTTCTTTTGTAAGAAATTCTTTAGATCTTGCTGTATGAAGAATCGTTCCACCACGATGAATAATATCTCCCACAGAGCCTATTTCAAGTTTTTTTATGTCACCATTTATTAGACCACGAAAACCATATAAGATGCCGTAAGCCTCAATGTCATGAAAAATACATTTCCTTACAACTGCACGTATTGCTGAATACATTTCCTTACAACTGCACGTATTGCTGCATTCATTCCTGGTGCATCTCCACCACTTGTCAAAACTCCTATACGTTTCATATTTTCACTCCATATAATTTAATCTATCTCTAGTTTAACATGAATGAACAATTTCTGTATCAAAGGTTGTTTTTTTAGATAAAAAAAGTTGACGAGAGGAATAAGAATGACTAATCAACTCATAAAAGTTATTAATCAAGCTTTTCACTCTAGTCAACCTCTTTTCATAAAGTTTCTTCTGAAAATTCACCAATTCTTTTATATTTTAACCATCTGTTATCAAGTAATTCTGATACATTGTATTGATTTAATTCTTTTAATGATGCCGTTAAAACTTTATCTATATTTTTTGCCTGCTCTTTTAAACCTCGATGAGCGCCGCCTTTGGGCTCTGGAATAATCTTATCAATGACACCTAATTCTTTTAAATCATATGAGGTAATTTTCATTGATTCAGCTGCTTTCTCTGCCAAATTAGGGTCTTTCCACAGTATTGAAGCCGCACCTTCAGGTGATATTACAGAGTAAGTGGAGTTCTCCAGCATATGAATATGGTCACCCACCCCTAAAGCTAATGCTCCACCACTTCCACCTTCA
>CAJDVH010000083.1_pt1 | contig 12298 bp, 15 predicted proteins | sample 7391261 | NCBI WGS metagenome assembly CAJDVH01 (sample SAMEA7055694, study PRJEB34461) | soil metagenome | biome: terrestrial ecosystem; feature: Peninsula; material: soil | place: Antarctica | collected 2016 | reverse complement strand
GAGTATGAAACATGAAAGCAATCGTAATTGAACAATATGGTGAATCAAAAGAATTAATTGAAAAAGAATTACCAATACCAGAACCTGAGGATAATCAGGTTTTAATTGAAATGCATGCAACATCAATTAACCCGATTGATTGGAAGTTACGTGCTGGTTATCTGAAAGATGCAATTCCATTTGAATTCCCGGCTATTTTAGGTTGGGACGCTGCAGGTGTCATTAGTGAAGTGGGTAAAGATGTGACAAACTTCAAAGTGGGTGATGAAGTCTTTGCGCGTCCAGCGATGGAAAACGGAACCTATGCTGAATATGTTGCGGTTGATGAAGAGTTAGTTGCTTTAAAACCAAAAAACTTAAGCTATCAAGAAGCGGCTTCAGTACCTCTTGCTGGTTTAACTGCTTGGCAATGTCTTGTTGATTTTGGCCAAATTAAATCTGGTGATAAAGTCTTTATTCAAGCAGGATCAGGTGGTGTGGGAAGTTTTGCGATTCAAATTGCTAAAAGTTTTGGTGCCTACGTTATTTCAACAGCAAGTGGTAAAAATGAAACATTCTTAAAAGAACTAGGTGTTGATGAATTTATTAATTATCAAACAACGAATTTTGAAGAAGTGTTGAGTAAAGTTGATTTAGTTGTAGATACAATGGGTGGCGACATTTTAGACAAAAGTTATGAAATTGTTAAAGAAGGTGGTCGTCTCGTATCAATTGCTGGTCAACCAGATGCAGATAAAGCAAAAGAGTATGGGATTACTGCAGAATCGCTTTGGTTAAACCCAAACGGCGCACAATTAGCTGAGTTAGGTCAGTTAATGGAAGAAGGCAAAGTGAAAGCAAATATCGGTCATAAGTACCCATTGACTGAAGAAGGTTTACGAAAAGCACATGACTTGAGTGCGACACATCATGCAAAAGGTAAAATCGTCATTGAAATTAAATAAGTAACAGATAAAAAGCTTACAATCATCTAACTTAAAACATAGATGATTGTGAGCTTTTTTAATCGATTTTAAATTGACGAAAGCTATCTCTGGTCATAAAATAAGTTTAAGAGAACGAATGCGTTTTTTATTTTTATCAGAGAATGGTCGTGTCCATCATGTTTATCCAAAAATCTAAAAAAATCATTGAGCCCGCTTCAGCTGCCATAATTATGGCGCTTGGTATCTTTTTACTTGGCACAATCGAAGCATTCCCATTATTAGATGTTTATTTAGGACGTTTTCTAGCGGCTATTTTACTTATTTTGTGGCTTGTTATTTATAGCTTATTAACGGTTCAGTTTTTTCAAAAAAGTTTTTTAATCCCGTTTTTAAATCATCCCGTTCAGTCATTTGCAATTGGTACATGGATTGCTGGCGTGTCTGTTTTGTGTAATGTTTTTTTAATTTATTTTCCAGGGATTTTAAAAATAACTCAATTGATTGCCCTAATTAATAGCACATTGTGGTTTGGTTTTATTATCGTTTGTCTTTATAATTTCACCAAGCTACTTACTTCAAAAACAAAGTATTTTGTTCACGGCTTACTATTATTATCAACTGTCGGTACGCAATCAATTGTCGTTTTATTAAATAATGTTTTTTCTGTTTCGTCTCAATTTACTGAAATAATGATTTATTTAGGAATATTATTTTATCTTATTAGTATGGGATTAATCATTCAATCGTTTTATCAACAATCCCTTCAATCAATTATTTTTAATTGGTCCAACACAAATTGTATTATCCATGGTGCTTTATCAATTACTGGTTTTGCGATTGTTACAACCGAAACATTCTCTCCATTGATTGTGCAAACATTATGGCTAATAACATTTATTTTACTTGTCATCGTTGAAATGATTGAACTGCTGCGAGCTAAACAGCGAATTAATACCTTTGGTTTTAAACAAGGCCTGTGTGTTTATCATGTTTCACAATGGTCGCGTAATTTTACCTTTGGAATGTTTTATGTCTTTACTTTCTTAGTGCTCGAAGATCCTGCTTATTCCTTGTATCCAAACCTTCAATCACATCTCTTAGTTATTTGGGCCTGGGTAGTATTACTTGCCCTAATTATTGAAGTGGCTATTTTTTCACACCATTATTTAAAACAGCAAAAACACACTGATTAATCGGAATCAGTGTGTTTGTTTTTAAATAAAAATGTTAACATGTATAAACCAAGACCAAGCGGTAAAAATACAAAGCTTGAAATGATAAGTGGTGTTCCAAAGTCAGGCATGAAATAAGCTACTAATATAAATAAAGCGAGCAATCCTGACATAATGAGTGATAATTCAATGAATTGTCTAATGCTTGAGTGGTGTTTATATTGAAATAAAGTTACTTTAAACCAATAAAGAATCAGCATGATACCAAGTAAAGCAATGACAATATCAATTAAAATAATTGTGAGACTTGATCCAAGATAATAAATATGTTCAATCTCACCAAAATCAAATAAATAATATAAGCCAATATCAATGACACCACGTGAAAAACTAAATACTGCTAGAAATATAAAAATCAAACGCATCCCAAATTTTAACTGTTTTTTGCGTGTTTCTTTAGGGATTTCATCAATGATTTCTTTAGCATAAGCCTCTAAATCATCACCAAAAATATCGCGCACTGTTTTGCCATCTTGTTGTCTGAGTATAATGTGTTCGAGTAATTCGAGAAGAATTTCTTCAGTCTGTCGTTCGGATTTAGTTGAGTTTAATCGAATATAGATGAGGATTGCTTCATAGTCTTCTTTGTTAGCTTCATTTAATTCAGCTTGTTTTTCATTATTAAGTGCAATGAGCTCTTTGACGGTCATTTCTTTTTGCCTCCTTTTAAAATCAAATCGACTGGTTGTTTAAGATGTTCCCAGTGTTCAATAAATTTAATCAATGCTGCATCACCCGCAGGGGTTAAATAATAATACTTTCGTTTTGGTCCAGCAGATGAAGATTTCATTTTACCTTTAATTAAATCATCTTTTTGGAGTCTTAATAAAATTGGATAAATTGATCCCTCACTAATATCTGTTAAACCAAATTCATTTAACTTAATCGATAATTCGTAGCCATAAGTCGGACCTTGTTTAATAATGGCTAAAATACATCCTTCTAATATCCCTTTTAATAATTGACTACGTAGATTCATATTTAACCACCTATCTTGTTATGCAAAGTAGTGTTAAAATAAATATAACAAAAATAATTTATAGATACAATCCCTTTTATCATTTTTTTCTTTAAGCAAGTCGCTTTTTAATTAGTGAATATTTGATAGAGTAGCAAGTAGGATGTTTAAAAGTAAATTCATTATGAAAGAAGGTTAAATAATGCCGTTTAATAATCATCAAGGCTATACTCAAACGTTTAAAGAAAATAAATTAACACTGGGATTATTTTTCCCGCTTGAAGCTTATGAGGGTAGTACACCGATTATGGATGTAACAGAACAGATGAAATTATCATACAGAAAAAATCGCCTTAGGGACAGGAAGTGTGATTACAAGTTTTCGTCATCCATTAGATGTCGCCAAATCAGCAGCATCTCTTGATTTAATATCAAATCAACGCTTATTATTTGGTGTCGCAACTGGTGATCGTCCAGTTGAATTTACTGCTTACCGAAAAAATAGAAGTGAGCGTGGGGAATTATTTAGAGAGTCATTTAATGTGATGAAAGCTGTCTGGAGTCAGTCCCATCCAGAAATTCAGACAGACCGGGTTAATTTAAGTGGAGCTGAATTTATTCCTAAGCCAAAAGAAGGCGATATTCCTATGTTAATTACGGGGCATGCCGCTCAGTCGTTAGAATGGATTGCAGAACATGGTGATGGTTGGTTAAGCTTTCCGAGAAATAATTGTCGAAAGTTTTCGTTTATTAACAGACTATTTTAAACCATTCGCTCAGTCACTTTATATCGATTTAGCAAGTGATCCTGAAGAAGCACCTTCACCTATCCATTTAGGTTTTCGCAGTGGTCGCAAATATTTAATTGCTTATTTAACTGCATTAGAAGCTATCGGTGTGAATCATGTGATTTTAAATGTAAAGTTTTCACAACGACCTGTAACAGAAGTGATTGCTGAATTGTCAGAAGAAGTCGTGCCACACTTTTCTCTAATTAAATAATCAACAAAAAAACAACCGCTAAGCTTGTCATAAACTTAGCGGTTGTTTTATATGATTAAATCATGTTCATTATCCCATTCTTCATAGCGATGAATATTAAAAAATTCATCCACATCATCAATACCTATCTCAGCCAGTTTTTGTCTGACTTCATTTTCACTGACACGTCGGTAATTATCTTCACCAAAGGTTAAAAGATCTTCATGGGAAAAATGGATAGTACCGGTTGAGCCAATATCAGTTGTGATCGTCACAGTTTGAGTTGTAAGATTTGCATCCCACTCAGAAATCCAATTATAAAAATACATATCACTCGCAGCAACTGCACATACGTAATGATCGCTTGTAAATTCACAAAATTCAAATTCATTATCGATATATTGCCAGTAACCAGCTGTTTGATTAATAAGCGCTTGTTTTTTTGCATTTTCTTCTGTGATCAACGAGTGCAAGTGATTCTTCATATTTTTGTTCAGTTTTAAGTTGTTCAATCTCATCAAGTTTAGCGGCTATTTCTTCATATTTTTTAGTGACTTGATTGATTTCACTTAATTGATTTTTAACATGCGTATTTATGTGTGGTGAACCCTTATCCATTCGTGCTTCTTGGTATGCTACATTAGCGTCTTTTAAACGCCCATTATCAAGTAGTTTTTCTGCTTCAATGATTTGTTTTGTTTGTTTAAGTAATCGTTTAGCTTCTTCGTCATTTGAATTATGTTTGAGGGCGTCTTCAAAAAATAGTTCGGCTTTAGCAAATGCTTCATTTTCAAGTGCAGCATTGCCATTTGCCATCGCATCGTCAAACTCTTTATTTGAACAACTCAAAAGTAGCATTATGAAAACAAGTCCGGTAACTAACGTCTTGGTTAACTTCATAAATTACTGCCCCCTTTAGAAACCATAATAGCATTTTATCCAATAAAAGAGAATGAATATTCAGAAAATTAACAACTAATCTGTCAAAAAGGTTAATATCAAGAGAAACTTGTGGTATTGTTAATGAAACAGTTTTGGTAGTAAGTAAATAGACTAAAAAAAAGGTGGTTTTAGTAATGAATGTTAAATTTCCAATCGGTCCATTAGAGGTACCAGAAACAGTGACATTAAATGATGTTGCACAATCATTAGCTAAAATTGAAAACTATACCAAAAGATTAAGAGAAACAGTTGATCATTTAACAGAAGAAGACTTAAATAAAACTTACCGTGAAGGGAGTTGGAATGTGCGTCAACTTGTCCATCATATTGTAATGCTTTAGGAAAAACATTAACAGAAGAACAACTAAAGCGGACATTTATTCACCAAAAAAATGGTATCATTTCAGTCGGGACAAAAATGTTGAAATTGTCGTGGCATGAAGAACATCACTTAGCTCATATTAAGCTTGCTTTAGAAAAATAATGGCTCACAAAAAAGTTTGTCTGATTTCAGACAGGCTTTTTTTATGGTTAAAAGCAGCAATCTATCTCACGACTACTATCCATGCTAAAATGGATAAGGATATGCTTATTTAAGATTAAGGAGATAAGTGAGATGAATCAATATTATAGTGATGTTGTTCAATTTACAGGGAGCCATTATGATTTTGGATATATGCAAGGTGAATTATTAAAAAATTCATCTATTCTTGTAAATCGAAAAAGACAATGGGAATCTCAAAGAAGACGTCATTTTATTATAGATATTAAAACAGCAAGAGAATACTTTTTAACATTTATCCCGAGCATGTTAGATGAATTACAAGGGCTTGCTGATGCATTAAATTGGCCGATTGAAGATGCCTATCGTGAATTTGGTGGTTATTATGTCGAGTATGCCCGTAGTGGTTGTTCGATTTTAACAGGTTCTGAATTCATGGTACGCAATTATGATAGTCACCCGGGTTATTATGAAGGCAGATATGTCATTTATCAGCCAACAGATTCAGGCTATGCAACGATTGGTCCTTCGATGCAAATTACCGGCAGAACAGATGGCTTAAATGAAAAAGGCTTAGCCATGGGTTATAATTTTGTTAATAGAGTCGGTTCTGCTGATGGATTTTTATGTAATATGATTGGTCGAATCATTTTAGAAACATGTGCGACTGTACAAGAAGCGATTGATTTATTAAAAGAAATCCCTCACCGAACGACATTTAGTTATGTATTAACAGACTTAAGTGGTGAAACATATGTTGTCGAAGCATCAGCACGGAGAGTTGTTGCTAGAAAATCTAATATAAGTACCAATCACTTTGAAGTGTTAACTGAAGAAAATCGCTACCGGACGCATGAATCAATCCAGAGACAACAAGCGATAGAGCAGCAAAATAGTGATGATTTAGATTTAATCAAAGCTTATCAGTTATTAAATAATCGTGATCAAGCCATTTTTTCTGAAAAATATGATGCGTCTGCTGGAACAATTCATACAGCAGCGTATTTACCAAAAGAGAAAAAGGCATTATTTGCAATTGGTGGTAACCGAATGCCAGTAACATTTGATTTTGCCGATTATTTAGCAGGTAATCGAACAAATATTAAAAAAATCAGAGGTAAGCTCGATTTTCATACACCTTTTGTAAATATGAAGCAAGATGAGTGAAGTGTAAGCCAAATAATGGTTTACACTTTTTTCTTTTTTTAAAAAACTAAATTATTAAAAATTTGACTTGACATTCAAAAATTGAATCTATAGAATAAATCGTAATCAATTAGAACTTTTGAAAGGAGTTAATATCTTGTCTTTAATGGAGCGAAAAACTGCCGAGAAAAAGAATAAAATTTTAAATTCAGCATTAATCGTTCTTGCTGAAAAAGGCTATCATGGTACAACAATGGAAGATATAGCAAACCATTTATTAATGACTAAAGGATCGCTTTATTATTATTTTAAAGGAAAACAAGATTTAGTCTTTCAAAGTCAAATCCGTATTTTAAAGCAAAGTATGGAAAATGTTAAATCAGTGAATCAACAAGAGTTAACAAGCGAAGAAAAATTAGCAAGTGTAATTAGCAAACACATTGAGTATTCTTTAAGGGAAAAAGCAGGCTTTTTGCTGATGGTAAATCCTGCTGAAATTTTTTCTGAAACACAATTAACTGAAATATATCATTTACGCGAAGCATATGCCGCTTGTTATGATGAGTTGATTGAAGCAGGGGTGAAAGCGGGATATTTTAAAGTAGAAAATATTCCAGTAGCAAGAAATGTTTTACTCGGTGCAATGAACTGGGTGACACAATGGTATTCAGAAGAAGGTGCTCTGAGTATAGAGGCTTTCGCACAGTTAGTAACTGATTATACGATGCGAATCGTAAGAAAATAATATTAAAAATGTATACGCTTACAAGGAGGAGTATTAAAATGAAATTAACAGAAACAGTAGCAGTAGTAACAGGTGGCGCATCAGGTCTTGGTGAAGCAACGGTTAGAAATATTATTGATCAAGGTGGTAAGGCAGTCATTTTTGATTTACAAACAGACAGAGGCGAAAATTTAGCAAAAGAATTAGGTGAAAATGCAAAATTTGTTGAAGTTGATGTTACAAGTGAAGCAAGTGTTAATGCTGGTTTAGATACAGCAATTGATACATTTGGTAAAGTGAATGCACTAGTGAATTGTGCAGGGATTGCTATTGCAGAACGAACAGTTGGCAGAGAAGGTGCGCATCAGCTAGATGCATTTTCTAAAGTAATAGAAATTAATTTAATTGGTACTTTTAATACGATTCGTTTGACGGCAGAACGTATGGTTGAAAACGAAGTGAACGATGAAAATGAACGAGGCGTGATCGTAAATACGGCGTCTGTTGCAGCATTTGATGGCCAAATTGGTCAAGTCGCTTATAGTGCATCAAAGGGTGGTGTTGTAGGTATGACTTTACCGATTGCAAGAGACTTATCAAACCGGAATATTCGCGTGATGACGATCGCACCAGGTTTATTTGAAACACCATTATTTGAAAGTTTACCTGAAAAGGCTAGAGAAGCTCTAGGTAAAATGACACCATTCCCACCACGTCTTGGTTATCCTAAAGAATACGCACAACTCGTCCAAAGTATTGTTGAAAACCCTATGTTAAATGGAGAAACAATCAGACTAGATGGTGCGATTAGAATGCAACCGAAATAAAAAGTATCGAATTAAAAACTGGAGTGAGTGATAATGAAGAGTAGTTATATAACAGAAGAACATGAAATGTATCGTAAGGCTTTACGTGCCTTTTTAGAAAAAGAAGCTGTGCCATATATTCATGAGTGGGAAAAAAATAAAGAAATACCCCGCTCATTTTGGAAGAAGCTTGGTGAAAATGGGTTTTTATGTCCCCAATTTGACGAAGCTTATGGCGGATTAAATACAGATTTTGGTTTTTCCGTTATTTCTTCTGAAGAATTTGACCGGGTGAGTGTTGGTTTAATTGGTGTCGGCTTACATAATGACATTGTTATGCCTTATATTGAGTCATTGGGGACAAAAGCACAAAAAGAAAAATGGATGAAAAAAGCAACGACAGGTGAATTAATTTCTGCAATTGCTATGACAGAGCCCAATACAGGTTCTGACTTAGCGGCTATTTCAACAACAGCAATTGAAGATGGTGATGATTATATTATTAATGGTGAAAAAACATTTATTACGAATGGTTACACTTCTGATATTGCCATTGTTGTTTGTAAAACAGATCCTAAAGCAGAACCGGCTCACCGTGGCATTAGTTTAATCGTTGTCGAAGCTGGAACACCAGGTTTTACAAAAGGGAAAAAGTTAAATAAAGTCGGTCAACATGAAAGTGATACATGTGAACTGATATTTAATGATGTGCGTGTCCCTAAAGAGAATTTGTTAGGTGAAGAAAATAAAGGGTTCTATTATTTAATGCAACACTTACAACAAGAACGCTTAATGGTAACAATTCAAAGTATAGCAAGTGCTGAGTTAATTTTAGAAAAAACGATAGCTTACGTTACTGAAAGAAAAGCATTTGGCAAACAAATTAGTCAGTTCCAAAATACACAATTTAAGCTTGCTGAATTACAAACAGAAATTACTATTGGTCGAACATTTGTTGACCGATTAATTAATGAACATATGGAAGAAAAAGATATTGTAACAGAAGTATCGATGGCTAAATGGTGGGTGACTGATTTAGTTAAGAAAGTAGCTGCTGAGTGTATGCAACTCCATGGTGGTTATGGTTATATGGAAGAATATGAAGTTGCTAAACGCTACCGAGATGTTGCCGTGTCATCGATTTATGCAGGATCAAATGAAATTATGAAAGTGATCATAGCTGGTAAAATGGGCTTAAATTAAATGAACGTAATTAAGTGAGAGGGGATGAAGGTTAATTATGGATAATGTAGTAATTGTTGATGCCATTCGAACGCCTGTTGGAAGGTTAAGAGGTGCTTTAAGTGATATACGAGCAGAGGACTTAGCCGCTGCGCCGTTAAGAGAATTAATTAAACGTACACAGATTGACCCAAGTGAGATTGATGATGTAATTTATGGTTGTGTTACACAAGCAGGTGAACAAGGCGGTGTCATTGCTAGACAAGCTGCTCTGATTGCAGGATATCCTGTTGAAGTACCAGGCACAACAATTGATCGACAATGTGGTTCAAGCCAGCAAGCTGTTCATTTTGCGGCTCAAGCGATTTTAAGTGGGGATATGGACGTTGTCGTTGCTGGTGGTGTTGAGAGTATGACACGAGCGCCGATTTTTTCAAATCGAAAAAATGAGCATGGCGAAGATGTGGGCAATAGTAAAAGCTTAACGGATCAACATGAGATTATTCATCAGGGAATATCTGCAGAATTGATTGCTGAAAAATGGGGACATACGCGAGAAGATTTAGATGAATTATCATTAGAAAGTCACAAGCGAGCTGTTTATGCCCAGGAGCAGGGTTATTTTAAAAAGGAAATTATGCCTTTAGAAATAACGCTCACGAATGGGGAAACAAAAGTGGTTACTGAAGATGAAGGACCAAGAGCAGATACGTCATTTGAAGCATTATCTGGCTTAAAGCCGGTCTTTAAAAAAGATGGGTTAATTACGGCAGGAAATTCAAGTCAAATGAGTGATGGTGCAGGGGCACTTTTATTAATGTCAGAATCAAAGGCAAAAGAATTAAACCTTAAACCACGCTTTAGAGTACTTGCAAGAACGGTAGTGGGGTCAGATCCAACCTTGATGTTAACAGGACCGATTCCAGCGACAGAAAAAGTCTTGAAAAAAGCAAATTTATCGATTGATGAGATTGATGTATTTGAAGTTAATGAAGCATTTGCACCTGTGCCATTAGCTTGGTTAAAAGAAACAGGAGCGGATCCTAAAAAGTTAAATCCCAATGGTGGTGCCATTGCTTTAGGTCATCCATTAGGTGGGAGTGGAGCTCGCTTAATGATTTCGATGATGCATGAACTGGAGCGAACAGGTGGACGTTACGGTTTACAAACAATGTGTGAAGGTTTTGGGATGGCAAATGCGACGATTATTGAACGTTTAGATTAAAAGTTTGAAAGGAGGGTTTATCTTGCCACTTAAGTCAATTCGTGTACTTGATTTAACTCGATTGTTACCAGGGCCTTATTGTACGATGTTGCTTGCTGATTTTGGTGCTGAGGTTACTAAAGTAGAGCAACCTGGTTTAGGTGATTACGCACGGTTTATAGGTCCGAAATCATCGGGGGGATCAAGTGCTTTTTTTAATTCTTTAAATCGAAATAAACAAAGTGTGACATTAGATTTAAAAACAAAATCTGGCAAAGAAGCACTCTTAAAGTTAGTGGATGAAACAGACGTGTTGATTGAATCTTTTCGTCCGGGTGTGATGGAAAAATTAGGTCTTGATTATGATACTTTAAAGAAAAGACGTCCTGAATTAATTTATTGTGCAATAACGGGATATGGTCAAACAGGGCCGTATAAAGATTTACCGGGACATGATCTTAACTATTTGAGCTATGCAGGTTTACTTGATTTAATGGGACCACGTGATGGGGATCCGGTTGTACCAGGGACAACCATAGCAGATATTGCCGGAGGTGCATTACCAGCCACAGTCGGTATTTTAATGAGTTTAATTCATCGTCAAAAAACTGGTGAAGGGCAATATGTCGATATAAGTATGATGGATGGTGTGATCTCGCTTCTCCAAACAGTTTTGCCAGATTATTTAACCTCAGGTAACTTACCAAAACGCGGGAGCCAGTTATTGGATGGAGGTTATGCAAATTACAATATCTACCAAACAAAAGATGAGCGTTATTTAGCAGTCGGGGCGGTTGAGGAGAAATTCTGGGTTAATTTTTGTACAACAATTGATCGAACAGACTTGATTCCTTTATTAAATGCACCACTGCATAAACAACATCAATTAAAAGCAGATATTCAAAAAGTAATCATGACCAAATCATTAGCTGAATGGGTAGATGCCTTTTCAAATATTGAAGCTTGTGTCTCACCTGTAAATACACTAGAAGAAATGGTTAACGATCCACAAGTTATCGCACGTGAGATGATAGAAACAATCTTTGATGAACAACTAGGAGAGTTGCAACAGATTGGTATTCCAATTAAACTGTCTAAAACTCCTGGAGAAATCAGGTCATTGGCACCACGATTAAATAAAAATCAAACAATCGAATAAGTAGTATTTGAAGCTAGGCTTGTTCAAATAAATCAGCGGAGGGATAAATTTGGATATTGGTTTAACATTACAAAGAAATGCTAACCGAACACCTAATAAAATTGCTGTAAAGTTTGAAGACCAGACTTATACGTATCGTGAATTAAATGAAGAAGTGAATCGTCTTGCCAATGGTTTGATTGCTCAGGGAATTAAAAAAAGCGATAAAGTTGGATTGATGATGCAAAACTCTGACTTATTCGTTATTTCATTTTACGCGATTATGAAAGTTGGTGCTGTTGCTGTTCCGATTAATTATCGGTTAATGAGTCGTGAAGTACGTTATATTATTGAAGATTCAGATATGGTTTGTCTCTTTTTTGATCCTGTTTATGCTGAGATAATTGAAAACGCTATCACGTCTAACGAAGCAATTAAATTACTTGTTTCAAAAGAACTATTATTAAAAGAGCAAGATACATTCAAAACTATTATGCTCGATGATATAGAGGAACCAGATGTAATCGTAAATGAATGGGATGATGCTGAAATCCTTT
>CAJDVH010000036.1_pt1 | contig 12796 bp, 16 predicted proteins | sample 7391261 | NCBI WGS metagenome assembly CAJDVH01 (sample SAMEA7055694, study PRJEB34461) | soil metagenome | biome: terrestrial ecosystem; feature: Peninsula; material: soil | place: Antarctica | collected 2016 | reverse complement strand
CTACTGCTTTTGGTAAGCCTGTTGTTCCCGATGTATACATAATTGTATATATTTCTGCTAAATCAATTGACTCATTTAAAAATACATCTTGATTAACTTTCAGCTCTTTAATTTGTTTAAAGGTTTTGATTTCTGGTACAAGTAATTCTTTATCTTTTACTAACTCTTCTGTTGTGATTAATAATTTTGCTTCGCTATCTTTCAATTGATAATTTAATTCATCGCTCGTTAGACGCGTATTTAATAAAACGACAATAATATCTAAAAAACTTAATGCGTGAATCGTCATTAGCATGTCTAAGGAATTTGTAGATAAAATGGCCACACGATCATTGCGTTTCAATTGGAAGTTTGAAATTTGTTTAGCAATTAGTTTAGATTGTTCATATAGTTCATTAAAAGTCAGACTCACTGAATCATCAATTTCAACTGCTATTTTATCAGGTGAGAGCTCTGCTTGTTTTTTCAACCAATGAGGAATTATTTCAGCCATTAAAAAATCTCCTTTATTTTAAATTTAAAAAACCTTTGCTATCTAAAATAGCAAAGGTTAAGTATCGCTTAAGGGAAGCGAGGGAATTGATCAAAATCAGGTTTGCGTTTTTCTTTAAATGCGTCGCGTCCTTCTTTTGCTTCATCTGTTGTATAATATAATAATGTTGCATCTCCACCTAATTGTTGTAATCCTGCTAATCCATCTGTATCAGCATTAAATGAAGCTTTTAAGAAACGAAGAGCAGTTGGCGAGTTTTCTAGAATTTCTGAACACCACTGTAATGTTTCTGATTCAAGTTCTTCAAGTGGAACAACTTTGTTAACCATGCCCATTTCATAAGCTTCTTCAGCGTTATATTGACGGCATAAATACCAAATTTCACGTGCACGCTTATGACCAACCATGCGTGCTAAATAACCTGCACCATATCCAGCATCAAAACTACCAACACGTGGACCCGTTTGACCAAAAATAGCATTATCTGCTGCAATTGTTAAGTCTGAAACGACATGTAAAACATGTCCGCCACCAATTGCATAGCCTGCTACCATTGAAATAACTGGTTTTGGAATGGTACGGATTAAACGTTGTAAATCCAATACGTTAAGACGTGGTACTTCATCAGTTCCAACATATCCACCATGTCCACGAACTGACTGGTCTCCACCAGAACAAAATGCTTTATCGCCTTGACCTGTTAAAATAATTACACCAATTTGTGAGTCATCACGAGCGTCTGTAAATGCTTCGATCATTTCATTTACAGTTAGTGGTGTAAAAGAGCAATACCGTTATGCTTTTCATAAATGATTTCTTCAAACTCTTTAACTTTATTCCATGTAACTGACTTCATTTATTGCACCTCTTTTATGTATTTTTTTCATTACGTTTGTTGCAAATGCTTATGAACTAATTCGATAAATTCAGCTGTTTGTTCTAAATGAACACAATGCCCAGCTTTCTTTATTGTATATAATTTTGCTGCTTTATACAACTCATTCATCTGTTTATTAATGTCAATAAATTTAAAATCTTCACTACCGACAATTAACGTTAATGGGAAATCAAGCTGTGATAATTCATTCCAAAGTGATTCTTGTGTCCCTGTTCCCATATAAATAAGTGACTGTGCTAATCCAAGTGGAGATTGACTTAAACGTTCATTTCTAATTTGATTTTGCACACTTAAAGGTAACTTCTGTTGTGTCTTAAATAAGGGCAAACTTTCCCAGTAATTAACAAAATTTTCAATACCTTTAGTTTGTATCTTTTCAGCAAGCGTCTTATCAGCCATTTTGCGCTGTGTTCTTAGTTCAGAATCAGCAATGCCTGGTGAAGCACTCTCTAAAATTAAAGATTGAATCATTTGTGGGTAATAATGTGCAAAAGATAAGGCTGTTCTTCCGCCCATTGAATAGCCTAACAAATGAATCTTTTTGATATTTAATTCATCTAACAAGGCTTTAAAATCATCACTAAAGTCACGCATTGTTTTACCTTGTTTAATTTGAGTCTGGCCATGTCCTGGCAAATCAATCGTCAGGACTTGATATTGTTCACTTAATTCAGCAACCAATTTATTCCATGTGTTTTGTGTGCTCGTAAACCCATGAAATAACGCAACAACTTCACCCTTACCAACTAAACGATAAGCATAAATATCTTGATTGATTGTAAAGGTTAATTTATTCATTTTGATCAGCTTCTAAAACAACTTGTTCAATCTTTCTCCAGAAATCTTGATGGAGTGCTACATTTTCTTTGCGATCTGTTCTTATTTCAATAACTTTGAGTCCTTTAGTTTGGTAACTAGTTGTTAATAATTGATTTAATTCAGTCATATCTGTTGCTAAAGTATAAGTTCCATTATACATCTTCACACTATGTGAAAAATCAATGCCTAAAGGTGTCCCAAATAACTTTTCAAAGTATTGACCTTCTTTCGCCTGTGGTAAAAATGAAAAGATTCCGCCACCATCATTATTTATAAGTAAAATGGTTATATCTATTTCATATTTTTTAGCTGCTAGTAATCCATTTAAATCATGGTAAAAAGATAAGTCTCCAATCACTAAAGTAACTGGTTTTTCACTTACCGCTGCAATACCTAGTGCTGTTGATACAACACCATCTATACCACTTACACCACGATTTCCATGAATAAAAATTTCTTTTTCACTTACTTCATAATACGTATCCAGATCACGAACTGGCATACTGTTAGCAATAAACAAGTCACTTTGATGAGGTATCTTGTCAAGTAAAGCTTGAATCACGCCACCTTCAGTAAGAAGATCATGATTATTTTTACTCTTAGTTAGTTCTTTCTGAACAAGTTGATTGTAAGTGACCCATTTATTTGTCCAATGACTTATTTCTAACTGAATATCTTTCGTTAAAAGCGATTCAATAAATAGTGAACCATCTGTTAATAAGTAATTTGCTTGTTGATTTGTCGGTTCACGCACGTCAGTTTCATTTTCAATTACATAATGGGGAACATGACTGTTTTCTTGTAAGAAAAATAAATAACTTTTAGAAATTGGCATTCCACCAAATCGAATAATCATATCTGGTGCGAGCTTTTCTCTAACTGACTTCTTTTTTAACAAGGCATCTGCTGAATTAATTATTTTTGAATGATTATGTGTTGCTGAACGAACTTGTGATAAAGAATCAGCAATAACTGGCACATTTAAGTCATTACTTAAGTTAATAATTAATTCACTTAAATATTTATCCGTCTGTGGACCACACACAATAATAGGACGTTTTTTTACTTCTAACTTTTTAATAAAATCAGTTATACTTTGTTGATCAAGTACGCGTTTTCCAATTACTGATTTACTTTGTCTTAAGTGATCTATCTCACTCCATAAATTGGGTAAGGTTAAATCAGGTGTTAATGGTTCTCTAATTGGAAAGTTTAATTGAACTGGGCCTGGATTGCCAGATTGAGCATAAAAACTTGCACGTTTTGCTCTATTTCTGACGTAATTTATCATTTCATCAGTTGCTTCTGGCAAACTCATCTCATAAAACTTTTTAACAAAGTCACCATATAAATTAAGTTGATTCATTGCTTGTGGAGCACCAACATCCCTTAATTCATGTGGGCGATCCGCTGTTAAAACAATTAACGGTACACGACCATGAAAAGCTTCAATTACAGCTGGATAATAATTTGCAGCAGCTGTACCAGACGTACAAATTAAAGCAACAGGACGATTAGTTTTTTTAGCTAAGCCAAGAGCAAAATAACTAGCCGAGCGCTCATCAACAAGTATCCAATCACGAATTGATTTATTATCTACCGCTAACATCGCTAAAGGAGTCGAACGTGAACCTGGTGATATAACAACGTCTTTAACACCTTGATGCGTTAATTCATCAATGAAATTTGCTAAATATCTTGTTAAAGTTTCAATATGGTTCATCACGATTCCTCCAGTACATTTAACATCGGTAAAAACTTAACATTTGTTTCTTCATATTCAAGTTCTGGATCTGAATCTCTCATGACACCACATCCTGCAAATAAAGAAGCTTCATTTCCTTGAATTAAACCAGATCTGATTGCCACGGCAAATTCACCATTAAAGCGATCATCTAACCAACCTACAGGAGCACCGTACCATCCACGATCAAGTCGTTCATAATCTCGAATAAATTGTAGTGCCGCTTCATTTGGTAAGCCACCTAATGCTGGAGTTGGATGTAATTTTTGTACTAAATCAATAATTGTATAACCCGATTTTAAATTTGCTGTAACGGGTGTGTATAAATGTTGCAAATTTCGTAAAGGGTAAATAACTGGTTCTTCGGGAATATTAATATTTTCACAAGATGAATCAATACTTCCCCTAATCATTTGAACAACATAATCATGCTCTTCTCTATTTTTACTATCTTCAAGTAAAGCTTTGGCTAACTTATCATCTTCTTCTTTTGTTTTTCCTCGTGCTGAGGTACCAGCTAAGCATGTAGATAGTAATTCATTTCCAGTTACTTTTACTAACCGTTCAGGCGTTGCACCAACAAAACAATCTGTTTCTTTTTCAATTGCAAAAATGTAACTATTCGGTTGTGTTTCAATTAACTTTTCTAAAACATCGCCAACGATAATCCGTTCATCAAATGTTAAACGAATTTCGCGTGCTAACACGATTTTTTTAGCCTTTTCTTCAATAATTGCCTGTCGGGCACGCTTAACTGACTCTTTCCATTCTTCTGGTTCGATCTCATGTTTATTAATTACTGTACGAGGTTGAATTGAAAAATCCATTTGTTTTGTTAACAATACATCAATTAGTTTTTTTATTTCTTCAGTCATTTTTGTTATATTCGATGTTGCCTCTACAGCTAAATTAATTGTTAAATATGTTGCCTCTTGCTGTGTAATTGCAATTTTTGGGACAATTAATTCATATGTAGGATACTTTTCCCATAGTTTTGTTTTTTCTTTTTTGGGATCAAAAGCAAGTCCACCCATAGCAAGCATTCCTGAACCGATCTTTTTATAAGGGTTATAAATTGTCGTCTGGTCAATTATTTTTTTCCAATCTTCATTAATTGTTTCAAAAGACCCATCCTCACTTGAGATAACAGCCATTTCACCAATGCCAACAGATGTGAATTTATCACTGTAACTGTGCCAAAATGATCGGTTTTCTTTCAAACCGCGAGCACGTTTAAACACATCTACCAATTGGATAGATGTAATTTCTTGCGTATAACTTGCATAAAAGCGTTGATTATATTTTTTTGCATTTATCTTAACTTGATTTAACAAGGATTCTATTGTCTTTTCTTGTAATTCAACCATTTCAGACCTCCACTAATATAAACCTTAACTTCTCATCTATTTTAAGCTATTTACATTAGTTTCTCAAAGAATTGAGCATATTATCACATTTTATTTGTTTATAAAGACTATAAATTGACACCTTCACTTCTATTACCTAAAATTAAGACAACAACATTAGAATTAAGGAGAGATTATCATTGCCACACAATACAAATATAAGAGAAGCATTAAATGAAAAAGATGGATTACAAGTTTGGTGGCGGCTTCTTCGACCTCATACTTTAACCGCTTCATTTATTCCTGTTTTTGTCGGAACAATGGCAGCGTTTATGATGCAAAGAGAATTACACATCTTTTTATTTATTGCTATGCTACTTGCTACTTTATTAATTCAAGCAGCAACAAATATGTTTAATGAATATTATGATTACGTGCGCGGTTTAGATACAGAGAAGTCTGTTGGTATCAGCGGGACAATTGTACGTGATGGTATCGAACCTAAAACCGTCTTAAAGATTGCACTTATCTTTTTTGCGATTGCCATTTTTCTTGGACTTATCATAGCAATCGCAACAAGTTGGACAATCGCATTAATTGGGGCTTTCAGTATGCTTGTTGGTTATTTATATACTGGTGGACCTTTTCCAATCGCATACACTCCTTTAGGTGAAATCACATCTGGATTATTAATGGGGACTGTTATTATTGGCATCAGTTATTACATTCAAACAGGTGAGGTCACCTCAGAAATCATTCTTATTTCAATTCCAATCGCCATTTTAATTGGAACAATTATGTTAGCAAATAACATACGAGATTTAGATAATGATAAGGCAAATGGACGTAAAACAGTTGCCATTTTACTTGGCCATGACAATGCCGTTAAACTCTTTGCAGCACTCTTTGTTCTTACTTATTTATGGACAATAGTATTAATTATAAGTGGTATCTTACCTATTTGGTCATTACTTGTCTTTTTAAGTGTTCCAAAAGCAATCAATGTTATCAAAGGCTATATTGGAAAGACAACACCACTGGAAATGATGCCTGCAATGGTTAAGACTGGACAAACGAATACTATTTTCGGATTTTTATTAGGCTTTTCATTATTAATAGGTGCATTTATTTAACAATCTGGAGGTAAATCTGTGAAAAATCCAAATAACACTTTAATGAAATCTCTCGGTATAGAAATGCTTAAAATCGATAAAGATGAAGTTATCTTATCAATGCCAGTTGATGAGCGAACTCATCAACCTGCTGGTTTTTTACATGGTGGCGCAAGTGTACTTCTTGCTGAAACAGCTGCAAGTCTTGCAGGTTTTCAAAATATAAATCAAGAAACCCATCTTGTTTTTGGTATTGAAATTAATGCCAATCATATTAAAAGTAAACGTGAAGGCACGGTTACAGCATCTGCTACACCAGTTCATCTTGGGAAAACAACAATGGTCTGGAATATTCATATTACAGATGAAAATGATGAGTTAATCAGTATTTCACGCTGTACATTAGGCGTTGTTCCAAAAAAGAAATAAGAGGTGTTTCCTTATGTGTTTAATTGCTTTTAATACAAATCAACACAAAAAATATAAATTAATTATGATTGCTAATCGTGATGAATTTTATCCAAGACCTACTGCTACTGCTGAATTTTGGGATGATTATCCATACATTCTTGGCGGACGTGATTTAGAATCTTTAGGTACTTGGATGGGGATTTCACAATCAGGTCGAATTGCTGCACTAACAAATTACCGTGACCCTACGCTTGAACGTAAGCGAAGAACTTCGCGTGGTGACATTGTTGCTGATTATTTAATCGGTTCAGAAACAACAGAGAACTATTTAAATGAATTAAGCGATTCAGCTGCAGATTACAACGGATATAACCTTATTACAGGCACTGCTGATCAGCTCTTTTATTATAGTAATCAAATTGATCAATATTATGCATTAGAACCTGGCACATATGGTTTAAGTAATCACCTCCTGAATACAGCTTGGCCCAAAGTGACTTCAATAAAAGCTAAACTTGATGATTACTTAGACTCACATCAAAAAATAAATACAAATGATCTATTTAGTATTTTAATTGATAAAACAAAAGCAAGTGATGAACTTTTACCAACAACGGGTGTGTCAAAAGAATTAGAAAAACAACTATCGCCTATTTTTATTAAAACAGATAATTATGGCACACGTGCATCAACTGTTCTATTAATTGATTATAATAATAATGTTAATTTCATCGAACGCACGTTTAATGATGGCGAATTAAAGCAAGAAAATGCTTTTACTTTTAAAATTAAATAAAAAAAGGTCTATCAACGCTTATAAAATAACGTTGATAGACCTTTTTATTTGCTTAATTAAGTCAATTTCATATGTTGTTCTTGAATCCAATCTGCTAATTTGATAAATAACGGAACAAATAGCAAGCTAACAATGAAGCCCTTGATAATATTGAATGGTAAAATACCTATCGCCACAGTGTATAGTTTAATTGCGGGATTCATTTCCATTCCAAGTAATGTCGCATAGGCTGGTAAAATAACTAAATAATTTAAGATCCCCATTACAAGTGTCATAGCAAGTGTTCCTACAACAAGTCCAATTAAAATTCCTTTTACACTCTTTAGCCTATGATAAAAATAAGCTACAGGAGCAATAAATACTGAACCTGCGATAAAATTAGCGACAACACCTACTGGGTCAGTTGCACCTGTCATAATAAAGTATAAACCATTTTTGACTAATAAGACTAACACACCTGCAAGTGGAGAAAATATTATTCCAGCAATAATTGCTGGGATATCACTAAAGTCCACTTTTAAATAAGGTGGTAACATTGGTAAGGGAAAACTAATAAAAAATAAAACTAATGATATAGCTCCTAATAATGAGATAACAATTAATTTTATTAAGTTGGCAGATCTCGTTGCTTGATTTGACATTGTTTATTCTCCTCCATCTTTGTTAATATCGATAAGAACATTTCGATGAAGGCTTGCTAGTTTTCACTTAACAGAAAAGCCCCTATAACCAATTATGGCATAGGGGCGTTAAATTTTTGTTAGGAAATATAGATATGCTTAAAAAAGCAATCTCTAGCAACATCTTCTCCCATCCAGACTTTACTGTCGGCTCTAGAATTCAACTAGATCAGCTACTAAAATAGTAGGTCACGGGCTTTTAACTTTAAATGAAGTTAATTACCGTCGGTCGGGAATTACACCCTGCCCCGAAAATGTTATCGATATTTTATTGTAATTACAATATACCTTAATATTCTTACAATGACAAGTGTTCTGTTTATAAATTAGCTAATAAGCTTCCTTAATTGTACCTCAAGCCGATTAATGATAGTATTTTGCTAACAACTACTATTAGGGAGCGAATGAAATGGATTTAATGAAACAATTTAAAAAAGGTATCACACCAAAACAATATACAGATACATTAACTAAGCATGATGAAGCTTTTCATCATATTTATAATACTTTTAAAATTCCAGAGTCAGATAAAGATAAATTAACTGATATTAGCGAACAAAACTTACGTGTTTTAATTATTTCACAAGAATTTTGTGGTCATTGTATGTTAGATGTACCCATTATGTTTAGACTTGCAGAAGCAACGGATATGCCTGTTAGTGTCTTTGTTCGTGACGAGAATTTAGATTTAATGGACAAATATCTCACTAACGATAAACGAGTGATTCCTATTTTTATTTTTATTAATGATTCAGGAGAAGAAGTCGCTAAGTGGGGTCCATATGCACCTGAAATTAAGGATTTTACAGACGAATTAAAAAAAGATATGCCAGCTAAAGATGATCCTGATTTTGACGAAGCATTCCAAAGTCTCATTCAAAAAATAGGTAGTACATTTAGAAATGATGAAAACTTTTGGGATTATGTATATCAAGATATAGTCAATACCTTAACTGTTAAATAAATGTTTATAAATTATTTTTCTGGGTATATTAAAAATAGCAACACTTTAGTATATCTTCCCCTTCTAGGCAAAACACGCTGTGTTTTGCCTTTTTTTATGATAATTTATTATTTTTTAAAACATACATTTCCTTTTTTAATTTTAATACTATACAATAGAATTAAATAATTCTTTATGGGAGGCATTTTAATGAACACACAATATAAAAACATTCTCATTGCTGTTGATGGATCAAAAGTTGCTGAAAAAGCCTTAGAAAGAGCAATTCAAATTGCTAAAAGAAATGACGCATCTCTCGTTTTAGCACATGTTGTTGATACAAAGACCTTCTCAACAATCGAGCCATATGACAGTGCTATTTATGAACGTTCACAAGCATATGCCCAAGACATGTTAGATACTTATGTGAAAAATACTGATTTTAAAAACATTAAAACAATTATTAAACTTGGATCACCAAAAGCCGTTATCACTAAAGAATTAATTCCTGAAGAAAATATTGATTTAGTAGTTGTTGGTGCAACAGGACTTGGTGCTGTTGAACGGATTGTTATGGGAAGTGTTTCAGGAAGTATTGTACGTCATGCAAAATGTGATGTACTTGTAGTTAGATAATCTAATACAATAGAGTAGAATTCGTCAAAAAACGGATTCTATTTTATTAGGAGGTATATATATGACAGATTTCTCGCGTGTTTTTGAACGTAAAAAGACACATTCTTTAAAATGGGATCACTTAAACACTATTTTTCAAACAGATGACTTACTTCCAATGTGGGTTGCTGATATGGACTTTAAAGCGCCCGATGTTGTCAATCAAGCGATTAAACAAAGAGCTGATCATGGCTTTTATGGTTATACAATTATAAATAATGAACTTATGCAAAGAGTGACCGATTGGTTAAAAGAATCTCACCAATTTAAGACAAATATTAATTCACTTATATTTAGTCCAGGTGTTATTCCAAGTATTAATTCAGCAATTAATGTTTTTACTAATCCTGGAGATAAAATTTTAATTCAAACGCCTGTTTATACACCTTTTTTTAATTTAATAAAAGATAATGACCGAGAAATTATTGAACAAGAATTAATACATAAAAACAATCGATATGAAATTGATTTTGTAGATTTTGAACGTAAAATAAAATCAGGTGTTAAAGCATTTATCTTATGCTCACCTCATAATCCTGTTGGGAGAGTATGGCGTAAGGATGAATTAGAAAAAATGGCTGATCTTTGCTTGGCACATGATGTTTTAATTTTTTCTGATGAAATTCATGCTGATTTAGCTTTTAAAGAACATCAACATGTACCTATTGCTTCTTTATCTGAAGAAATTAGTCAGCAAACAATTACTTTTATGTCACCAACAAAAACATTTAACTTAGCTGGTTTACAAATCTCTTACATTATCGCAGAAAATACTAAGATGAGAACAAAACTTGCAAATGAATTAAACCGTCAAGGAATGAATATGATGAATACAATTGGGGTCATAGCTTTAGAAGCTGTTTATCCTCAAGGGAGACCTTGGTTAGATGATTTATTAGAAGTAATTAGCGAGAATAAGCATTATGTAAAAGAGCGGTTAGAAAAAGAAACTTCATTGAAAGTGATCGACTCTGAAGGGACTTACTTATTGTGGATTGATTGTGAATCGCTCGGGCTTTCACCAGATGAATTAAATGACTTCTTTGTCAAAACAGCTAAAGTAGGACTGAATCGTGGTTCCTCTTATGGTAAGCTTGGTAATCAATTTATGCGAATGAATATTGCTTGTCCAAAAGAGATTGTCATTGAAGGAACAAATAGAATTATTAATGCTATCAATAAAAAATAACCTCTTCATATGAGAGGTTATTTTTCATCATCAGGCTGATTTTCTATATGTTTTGGATATTCTTTATGAGGTTGTTCAACATCTTTTTTTGACTTTTTATAAAAAATATAAACTGTGACAATTGCGCCAATTATAAATAGAGATAGCATGATTAATGATGGAATATATTCTGATTTATCTTCTGGGAAATATAAAAACTCCATATGCATACAAATCACATCCTTATCTTTATAATATAATAAAATTATGAGACAATCAATCTGTGACACTCGTAAATAAACATTTGTTTACGATTTGCCACAATTATTTATAGGGAGGATATAATATGTCAAATGATGTTCAAATAGGTAGTATTGTCGAAACTGATTATAATTCAGGTATATATATAGGTGAAGTGTTAGAAGATAGAAAAAACTTTTGGTTAATAGAAGTTAAAGCTGTTTTAAAACACCCTGATCAAGGCGATTTACATAATCCCGAACAAACAGAGGGTGTTGCCTTTCATGAACGTAAAGCTCTCGCTAATAAAGAAAAATTAAATGGACGTAAACGTAAAACAAAACTCTATTCAGGTGAGGTACCTAATTATATTGACTCACTAAAAAAATCATTTACAGCACTAGAAGCCGAACTAAAAAATCGTAATGATGATTATGGTCGTTTAGCTTTAGAGAAATTGGCTGATTTAGATGAATCATTTTACCAAAAAATTTATAACAAATAGGAGTGAATTGAGATGAGTGTTCACATCAATGCAAAAAAAGGTGAGATCGCTGAAACTATCCTTTTACCTGGCGATCCACTACGAGCAAAATATATTGCTGAAAATTACTTAACTTAACTGACGTTATTCAATACAATGAAGTTAGAGGTATGCTTGGTTATACAGGAACTTACAAAGGTGAAAGAATTTCTGTTCAAGGTACTGGTATGGGTGTGCCATCTATTTCAATCTATGTAAATGAACTAATTCGCGAATATGGTGTAAAAAAACTTGTACGTGTTGGCACATGTGGTGGCATGAAAAGAGACGTAAAAATTCGTGATCTTATTTTAGCTCAAGACCCATGTTGGTAACGTATTTACAAGCGATACATTTTATCGTGACAATGCTTTAGAAGTTAACGATTTATTATCATCTTACAATATCTTAGGCATTGAAATGGAAGCTGCTGCTTTATATACTTTAGCTGCAAAATATAATTGCGAAGCACTCGCTATTTTGACTGTCTCAGACCATATTATTACAGGCGAAGCGACTTCTTCACAAGAAAGACAAACATCTTTTCATGACATGATGGAAGTGGCTCTTGAGACTGTTATAAAATAAACTAGGGAGTGTTGATGCATGATGGAACTTTTTTCAAATATTCCACTAATGGCAGCAATAACAGGTATTTTATTTGCTCAATTTGTAAAAGTTCCAATTAGATTAATTGTCACTAAAGAGTTCATTCCCAAACTAGTCTTTAGTACAGGTGGGATGCCCAGTAGTCATACTGCAGCAGTAACTGCTTTAACGACTTCGATTGGCCTGATTGAAGGATTCGATACGACTTTATTCGCCGCTTCATTTATTTTTAGTGTGATTATTATGTTTGATGCTTCTGGCGTGAGACGTCAAGCTGGCAAACATGCTGAACTTTTAAATGAACTTGTCCGAGATGTTCAGTATTTTGCTCGTGAAGCA
>CAJDVH010000072.1_pt1 | contig 12818 bp, 10 predicted proteins | sample 7391261 | NCBI WGS metagenome assembly CAJDVH01 (sample SAMEA7055694, study PRJEB34461) | soil metagenome | biome: terrestrial ecosystem; feature: Peninsula; material: soil | place: Antarctica | collected 2016 | reverse complement strand
GGATTAAATGCAAACCCAGTTGATTTACCATAATAAGTGAATTCACTTGGCGTTTTATCACCAGCAACGACATCTTTTCCATTGATACGAACAAGTTTTGTACTACCACTTTGACCAACCAAACTATCGTCTTCTTTTGAAGGTTTATGTTTAGCATCGAATATATCTGATTTGACAAGTCCAACATCTTCACATAGTTCAGAAGGGGCGAGTCCAGATATCGCACAATAATCTTCTTTAACGATACCTTTAGGTTGCTTAAATTCACCCTTAGGGGCCATCAATTCAGGATTAATTTCAGTTGCTTTGTTAACTAAATTTGTCCATAGTGTTTGGTTTCTTTTACTATAACTTAGTGCACAACCATCACACTTGAGTGAAGCAGGTGTTTGATAACCAATCCAAGCACCCATCGTCACATTAGGGTTTGTTCCTACAAACCAGGCATCAAAATAATCATTTGTTGTTCCAGTTTTCCCAGCCCAATCGACATTTGATGTTTTTAGTTGTGATGGAACATAAGTAGCTGTTCCACGTTTGAGTACATCACGCATAATGTCAATCGTTAAATAAGCAGCTTGTGGAGAAAATACTTTAACAGGGTCAACATTATGCTCATAAATGACTTCATCATCTCTTGTAGTAATTTTTTCAATCATATAAGATTCAGCATATTCTCCATTGTTTGCTAAAGTTGTGAATGCACTTGTATTTTCTTCAACTGAGACGTTGTTTGTTCCTAATGCTAGAGACGGATTTGTCTCATCATCGTTAGTTAACTTCATATTCATTTTAGCTAAGTACTTTTTAGCAGGATTTTCATTAATAATTTGTTTATAAGCTTCAACAGTTGAGACGTTATGAGATTTTGTCATTGCTTCTCTTGCTGTTATCAAGCCATAGTATGAATTTGCATAGTTAGGTGGACTATACCCTTTCCGATCAGGCACATCAGGTAGCACACTAGCCGGTTGTAATGTACCTAAATCAAATCCAGGTGCATAAACAGCGAGTGGTTTTAATGTACTTCCAGGTTGGCGTTTGGCATTCATTGCAAAGTTAAAATGATCATCTACTGAAGCGTCACGATTACCAACAAAACTAATGATTTTACCCGAATTATTTTCGATTAATACAGCACCAGCTTCAACAGATTCTGTAAATGTCTTTGATTCACCTGTATTTGGATCTTTTTCAGTAAATGTTCGATCTGGTCCATAATGTTTATACTTTTTAGCCACATCCTGCATTCCGTCATAAATGTCTTTATCAATGGTTGTATGAACATTGTACCCATTCATCCTTAGGGCGCGATCTGCACGAAGAGAATATTCTTCTTTTAAATTTTCATCTTCATTTATTTCAGCGATACTATAACCATCGTTATTTGCTTCTTGTTTCATTAAAATTTCTTTTGCACGTTTTTCAATTTCAAAGACTAATACTGGATATTTTTCTAAAGGCGATGTCTTCTTTTCAGTGAAGTCTTCAACTAAATCATAGTTGAGTGCTTCATCATATTCTTTCTTTGTAATTACCTCAGCAGTATGCATTCTTTTTAAAACAACTTTCATTCGATCAAATCCATACTGGAGTTCTTCATCATCCTTAACTTTACCTTCAACTGTAAAAGGTGTATAAGTGTATGGGTTTTGTGGCATACCAGCTAAATAAGCTGCTTGAGCTAGGTTTAATTCATTAGCATCTACCCCAAAGATACCTTGACTCGCCGTTTGAATCCCAGCAATATTACGCCCCGAAGCTGCTCGTCCATATGGTATTACATTTAAATATGCTTCAAGAATATCATCTTTTTTAAAATTATTTTCTAAGCGAATTGCTAAGAGGATTTCTTTAGCTTTTCGGTCGAAAGATACTTCGTTAGTTAAAATTTGATTTTTGATTAATTGTTGGGTGAGTGTACTTCCACCTGTTTTCACATCAGAATTAGATACCTCTTGTAAAACAGCGCGAAAAATAGCTTTTGGAACAACACCATTATGTTCATAAAAATTTTCATCTTCAGTCGCTAAGACAGCATCAATAAGTATCGGTGAAATATTTTCAAGCTTTACTTCATCTCGTTGGAGGTCAGCTTGAATATCACCAATATATTTTTCACTAGCAAAATACATTTTTGAAGATTCTTCATAATTATAAATATCACGTTTCATTTCTTCATAGCTTTGAATTGGTTCATCTTTAACTAGTGAAGCAAAATATCCTGCACCAGTACTAATAGTAAACACAGCTAATGCTGCACCAATTACGATGAAGAATATTAATACTCTTAATATTATTTTTAAAGAAATGCGAGCGGTTTTCATAATATCACTCGAATTCCTATTATTTGTACTCATCATTTATCCCCCCAAATACATTAATAAATTATATCATATTGCCACTTAAACATGTAGTTGGATTGTTTATAAAACATGTTTTACTTTTAATATTTGCATTATTTTATAAAAAAGTTAAAATAGACATAGAATAATAAAAGCAAAGAAGGATTGCAGTAAATTATAAATCCCTATTAAAGAGAGCTAACGGTGCTGGGAGTTAGTATATATTTATAATTGAATTACGTTCTGGAGCTTATCTTTTTTATGAGGAGTAAAAAAGACGGTAAGTGCCGTTATAACTTAGAGCTGGTGCAATATTAAATGCACAAATAGGGTGGTACCGCGAATGATAACCTCGTCCCTTATATTTCAATGTGAATATAAGCGACGAGTTTTTTTGTGTTTAAAAATAAGGAGTGGATGAATTGGATATTTTACAAGATTTAGAAAAGCGTGGATTAATTCAACAAATAACAAATGAAGAAGGTTTAAAAAGTCATTTAAACGAAAGGGCAGTAAAATTATATTGTGGTTTTGATCCGACTGGGGATAGTCTTCATATTGGTCATTTATTACCAGTGACAATGTTAAAAAGATTCCAAGAAGCAGGACATAAACCAATTGCACTAATTGGTGGTGGAACTGGTATGATTGGAGATCCTAGTGGACGTTCAAGTGAACGTTCATTAAATACAGCTGAAACAGTTAAAGGATATGCAGATGCTTTAACAAATCAGTTAAGTCAATTACTTGATGTAGATGATTCAGGAAATGGTGTTGTTGCACGTAATAACCATGATTGGTTATCACAAATGAGTGTGATTGATTTCTTACGTGACGCAGGTAAGCATTTTACAGTTAATTATATGTTAGCTAAAGATGCTGTTGCTTCAAGAATTGAAGATGGGATATCTTATACAGAATTTAGTTATATGTTACTTCAATCAATTGACTATTTGAGATTATATGAAGAAGAGGGCGTCTCATTACAAATTGGTGGAAGTGATCAGTGGGGAAATATCACAGCTGGCCTTGAATTTATTCGTCGTTCAACAGAAGATGAAGAAGTGAAAGCATATGGTTTAACTGTCCCATTAATAACCAAAGCTGATGGAACAAAGTTTGGAAAAACTGCAGGCGGTGCAGTTTGGCTTGATCCAGAAAAAACATCACCATATGAATTTTACCAATTTTGGTATAATACAGATGACCGTGATGTGTTAAGATTCTTAAATTACTTTACATTTTTAACTCATGAAGAGCTTGATGAAATTGCTAAAGAAACAGCATCAGATCCAGGTGCACGTCTCGCACAGAAGAAATTAGCAGAAGAAGTTACAACATTCGTACATGGTAAAGACGCATTAGATCGTGCGATTAAAATTTCTGAGGCATTATTTAAAGGTGATATAAAACAATTATCAGTTGATGAAATAAAAGAAGGATTTAAAGATGTTCCAACATTTGAAACAGATGACCGTGAATTAAATTTAGTTGATTTGTTAGTCCAAGCTAAAATTTCACCATCTAAACGTCAAGCACGTGAAGATATTAAAAATGGTGCTATTTATATAAATGGAGAACGTAATCAAGACATTGATCACACAATTAATGATTCAGACCGTTTAGAAGAAACATTTACTGTTATTCGTCGTGGTCGTCGTAAATATTCATTAGTTCGTTATATTTAAAAAAATTATTTGACCGTATGAATTTAATCGAAATGATTAAGTTCATACGGTTTTTTATTCTTAAAAACAAAATTAGAACACTTGTTCTTGACAAAAATCAATAAAATGATATGATAAGAACAGATGTTCTAACTGATCGAAAAAAATAAAAAAATGGAGGAATTAATTATGAAAATAAGTCAAAAGAGCGCAAAAAAATGGGTTTCACTGATGATGCCAGATGAAAGAAAATTAACAAATACAACATTTATTAATGAAGCGGAAAAACCTTTAATTAATCAAGAACAATTACAAGAGTTTGATCGTAAATTAAAAAAAGCGCTGATGAATCGTTCAGACGTTGAGATTACATATTATGTAGATGAAAGCTTCCAAACGATTCAAAGTCAGGTAAGAAGTATTGACACAGTAAATGGAGACATATTCCTAGTACACGGTGATCAAACAAAGATGCCAATCACACATATTATTTCAATTGAATTAAAGCCAAGTATAACAAAAGAAACGACAACAATTTATCGCGGAGCAATGTAAAAAAAACCAATTTTGTGAATTCACAAAATTGGTTTTTTAAAATTATTCTTTATCTTTGTTTGAATATTTCTCTTTCATTTCGCCAAGCTTTTCTTTAGCTTCACCTTTAGCTTGATCTGCTAAACCTTCAGCTTCTTTTTTCTTATCATCGAAAACTTTACCTGCAGTTTCTTTTGCTTTACCTTTAGCTTTATCTGTCATACCGTCTACTTTATTTTTAAATTCATCTTTCATGTATATAGCCTCCTAAGTTGTAATACTTATTATATACCCGTAGAAACTTATAATAAACATAAAAAAAAGAGAAATTTAATAATTCTTCAGAGTAATTTGATTCTATGCTATAATAAATTTAATTAATCTATGTATGCGCTAACAACATGCGTCTGTAAATAACTAAAATTAAAATGAGGGGGTAATTTAATGAAGAAAAAATATATCCCCGCATTAGAATGGTTATCTCACTATGATAAATCATATATTAATAAAGATCTTGTAGCAGGATTGATTGTTGCGATTATGCTCATTCCACAAGGGATGGCTTATGCGATGTTAGCAGGGTTACCGCCAGTATATGGCTTATATGCAGCTACGATTCCTTTAATTGTCTATGCACTCTTTGGAACGTCACGCCATCTGTCAGTTGGTCCAGTAGCATTAATATCTATATTAACCTTATCTAGTGTTTCAACATTAGCTAAACCTGGGACAGATGAATACTTCGCACTAGTATTATTACTTATGGTATTAGTCGGTATCATTCAATTTATTTTAGGATTACTAAGACTTGGTTTTTTAATTCATTTTATCTCTCATGCTGTTATGAGTGGTTTTATTTCTGCCTCAGCAGTTATTATTGGTTTTAGTCAACTTAATCATTTACTTGGCATAAAATTAGAATCAAATCACGTGTTTTCAATTATTGGAGAAGTAATTAATCACATAACTGAAATAAATATTTTCACACTTACAATCGGCCTGATTAGTACAATTATCTTACTCGCATTTAAACACTTTCTCCCCAAAATACCAGGAGCGATTATTGTTGTTATTTTGAGTATGCTTGTTGTTTATTATGGACAATTACATATGTATGGGGTAGCAATTGTTGGAGAAGTGCCTAAAGGTCTACCGTCTTTTTCGTTGCCGATAATTAATCAGGAATCAGTTATTCAACTTCTTCCTTTTGCATTAATGATTTCATTTATTGGTTTTATGGAATCAATTGCCATGGCTAAAGTTCTTGCAACGAAGGAAAAAGAAAAAATTAATCCAAATCAAGAATTAATTGGTTTAGGATTAGCTAATTTAGTAGGATCATTTTTTTCAGCCTATCCAGTTACAGGAAGTTTTTCACGTTCTGCTGTTAATTATGAATCAGGAGCTCGAACACAACTATCATCGATATTTACAGCTACGTTTATTTTATTAACTTTATTATTTTTCACTAGTTATTTTTATTATTTACCTCAAGCTGTGTTAGGTGCAATAATTGTTATTGCAGTCTATGGATTAGTTGATGTTAAAGAAGTTAAATACTTATTTAGTGTTAAAAAAGTTGATGGATGGATCTGGGTAGTCACATTTGTAGCGACAATTACATTTGGTGTGCAAAATGGTATTTTAATTGGTGTAGCTTTTTCATTACTTGTTTTAATCGGACGTTCTATTGCACCAGAACTTGCCGAATTGGGTTATGTCAAAGCTGAAGATGCTTATCGTGATATTACGAGACATCCTCATGCAAAAACAAAAAAAGAATTATTAATCTTTCGTGCTGACACATCACTGCACTTCGCTAATATGACATTTTTAGAAGAAAAAATGAATAATCGTATCAGTGAAAATCCACAAGTTAAATGGATAATTTTAGATTTTTCAGGTGTTAATTTTATTGATGCTGTTGCGATATATAGTTTAGAAGATATGATTGAAACATATAAACAAGGTAATATAGAATTTTTATTTGTTGGTGTAAAAGGGTCTGTGATGGAAACACTCAAAAAAGCAAAGTGGAAAGAGAAGTATCCTCAAAAATTAGAGTACTTGACGATTAAACAAGCGATAAAAGATATAAAACTTAATTAACATTTGAAAGGATGACAGACAATGCAAGTAAACGAGTTAATTACAGCATTAATTAATGCTGAAAGTAATAAAGAACCCATTAATTTTATTAAAGATAAGTTTGATTTATCAGAAGGAGAATACTATGATATCCAAAAAGAACTAGTTAAACAAAAAGAAGCTAAGTTTAATAGTTCGGTGGCAGGTTATAAAATTAGTATGACAAGTTCAGATACACAAGCAATAGCTAACACACATGAACCAGCTTATGGTACATTTTTAGCCTATCAAATTCAAAAAGAAACTGAGGAAATAAATTTAACTGATTTATTAGATCCATTACTTGAACCAGAAATCGTCTTTCAATTAAACGAAGATTTATCAAGCGATGCAGATTATCAAGAAGTGATTGAAAAATCAACCATTTATCTAGGTGCAGAAATACCTGATTCGCGCTATTCTAATTGGTTTCCAAATTTTAGTTTAACAGATTTAATTTGCGATAATGCGTTTTCTGGTCGACTCATTTTATCAGAAGATTCTTTTGCAGCTCAAGGATACGGTCATTTAACAAAAGGCTTAAAGATCTCATCAGGAACATTGTCAGCACCTGTTAGATTACAACCAGGCGAATATAAAATTGTATTTAGCGGCTTAGGTACAATGAAATTAAACTGCCTTTAAACAAAATACCCATCAAACACCTGATAAAATAAGTGTTTGATGGGTATGATTATTTAACGATAAAGACAGAACACGTTGCCTCTTTAAATACTTTTTTACTCACACTACCACTCACAAGCTTTTTAAAACCACTCAATCCTCGATTACCAATAATAATTAAGTCAGTATTATGAAGCTCAGCGTAATTGACGATTTCCTCAGCCGGATCGCCTGTGATACTTTCATAATTGACGTTTTGTAAACCTGATAATTTTGCATTAGCTAATAAAATAATCCGATCGCTCATTTCATCCATAACAACAACTTTTTCCTCAACTGGTGCAATGGGTTGATTAATTAATGGTCCAGGCTCAAGATACATATATTCATCACCTGACTCAGTTTTACTCACTCTAATTGTATGTTCAAACGGATCATCATGAACATAGATAACAGTTAATTGCGCCTTATTATCACGTGTTATTTTCTTAGCAATTTCCAGTGCTTTAATACCATTTTGAGAGCCATCAAAAGCGACAAGAATTTTATTTAATTGAACCATTTTATTACCTCCATTTTAAGTAATGATAAATAAATTTTTTTGATCGAGCATTAATTTATTCAATTTTATATTAATGATACTAAAAGTAGCTATCTTTAGTGTATAGTTTATTTGAATTAATTACTATAAAAATTAAATTATTATTTAAAAAAATAAAATACCTAACGCATCATGACACGCTAGGTATTGAATCGAAAAGAAAAGATATATGTTAATAATCAAAGCACACGCGATATAAATCTTCAATTTCGTGTTTAGAAGGAATCCACGGGTTATTAGCAGGACTCCCTGAATCAATCGCATCTTGAGCCATTTTCGGAATTAATTCCTCGAATTTATCTTTATCGACTCCCCATGTTTGTAAATTTGGAATTTGAAGTTGTTCACATAATTGTTTTACTGACTTAACTGCAAAATCAGCAGCTTCTTCATTAGATAAAGATGCCTCGCCTTGGTAAAAGACTCTACCTAAGTCAGCCATGCGATCAATACAATAATCTTTACTCGCTTCCATAACCATCGGTAATAAAATAGCATTAGAAAACCCATGTGGAATATTAAAATTAACACCAAGCGGACGGGACATCCCATGCACAAGACAAACAGAAGCATTAGAAAATGCTATAGCAGCTTGAAGAGAACCAAGAGCCATATTTTCTCGTGCATCTAAATCATCGCCATTTTCATAGGCAATTAACAGATTTTCTGTAATTAATTTCATCGCTGATAAAGCTAAAGTATCAGTCATCGGATGAGCTCGTCTGGATAAATAAGCCTCAATCGCATGCGAAAGAGCATCAACACCAGTTGCAGCAGTTGTTTTTTGCGGACACGTCTTTGTTAAAATCGGATCAGCAATTGCAGCACAAGGTAAAAAGGCAGGTTGCTTAATCATCATTTTAACTTGTGTCCTTGTATTATCAATAACGGTCGCATCAGTTACTTCTGATCCTGAACCTGATGTTGTTGGCACGACAATATGTGGGATAGGTGGTTCGGTTGCGATTTTTTTACCACCCATATAATCACCTATATAACCTCCATTTGTCGCTAAAACTGAAACAGCTTTTGCTGTATCAATGCAGCTTCCCCCGCCAATAGAAACTAAAACATCACATTCTGTTTTTAAAAATAAATCAAGAGATTCTTCTACGTACTTATCGGTTGGTTCTGAAACGACACCTACATAAACTTCAGAATCTATATTATGTTTTTTTAAGTTATTAATACAAGCATCCACATTACCAATTTCTTGCATAATATTATCACTAATGATTAACGCTTTTTTTCCTCTGTTTTTAACTTCTTCACCAAGTTTTTCAAAAGAATCGCGTCCATAATAAATCCGTTGGGGCATTTGAAAATAAGCAAAAGTTTCTATTTTAATTCCTCCTCATGACTTTACATACAGTTTGATATCGCTTTCATTTAATCTAAATATAATCTAGTTTAAGCTTATTGATAAATGAATGTCAAGTGTATAAGTATAAGGAGGCAAGATACTCTAATAAAACTTTTGCAAATAAATATTATTTTATAATAAACACAGAACAAGATGCATGCTTACTTACTTTACTACTGACGCTTCCTGTTACAAATTTTTCTAATATATTGATACCACGATTTCCAATTATAATGACATCAATATTTTCTTGATTGGCATATTTAACAATCTCTTCAGCTGGTTTTCCTGATAATCGTTTATAAATTATATTATCAGTATTTTTAAGTGTTTCTTTAGCTAAAGAAATAACACGATAAGGTATTTCCTTTACAAGGACAATATCTTCTTCCGTTGACATAATCGCTTCATCATTTAGCGAAAAATCAGTTTCTAAATACATATATTCATCACCTGTTTGTGTGGTGCTTATTTTAATCGGACTCTCATATGGATCATCATGAACATAAACAACAGTGAGTTGGGCGTTATTATCTAAAGTTATTTTTTTCGCAATCTTTAAAGCTTTGAGACCATTTTTAGAACCATCAAAAGCAACCATAATATTTTTCATTTGTGTCATTATCTAGACACTCCCTTCAAATATGTTAAATGATTATTTCTGTTCAGCCAACCAAGCAGAAATTGTATCATTAGAGTGATTGAATGAACTGTCGATTATAAATAATGTAGCTTGATTAAAGTTATTTAATGAAAATGCAGAATGATCAATTTTTTGAAAATAAACACCATGACTTAGTTGATCAGCCATCATGATATTTCCAGTTATATTTAAATTTTTAGCTTCTCTGAGATATAGGCTATACTTTGGAAAATTAAGAAAAGTAGAATGTGTTACTTTTGTTCCATCTGCTCGAATGCTTAAACTAGGAGATCCACCTTTGAAGCTACAATGATTAAAAGAAGAATGAGTTGCATTCGCCTCAATACTGACACAAGCAGGAATTACTGAAGCTTTATTAAAGTTACAATGATCAAAATGAATCTCACTATAAGCGCGAACTGAATAACTATCCGATCCGCCATCAAAAGAAGAGTTCGTAAAATAAGTAACAGGTGCACTCTCTCGCATAAAGACAGCTTGTCTTGTTGTATTTTCAACATTGGCATTAACTATTTTAATTGGTTTTAAATAAATCATGCCCTCACCATCAATATGAAAACCTCTATCGCTATCTGAGATATTAATATTGGTTATGTTGAGATGCCCACCACGTAAAACAACTGCTGCTGTTCTTGTAGAGACAGATTTTCTGCCATGAGCACAGTTTCTAATTGTGATATTACTGACATTGATTCGTTCTGAATTTGGGTCATAAGTTGAAATGTGCAATCCATTTCCTTGGCAATCTTCAATGACAATATTGTTGATGCTACCATCATAGGATTGATCAATATCTATACCTTCACCTAATGTATTTTTGATGTGAACATCAGTTATCCAAAATCTTTTAGTTCCACCATTAAATTCGATACCTTCGCCAATAATGTCATATTTTGAACTTGTTCTTTGCTTGTTTCCATCAATAGTTAAGCTAGAAATTGTAACATTATTCCCTCCAAAAATACCTACAACAGCACAATTGTTACGTGCTGAATTTGCGAATTTTAAAGTTGTAATCCCAACGCCACTACCTAAAATTCTAAGATTACTTTTCATCGTAATAGCTTGGAGATCATTACTTTTTAAAGGTTTCACTACATATGTGCCTGGTGGGAAGAAAATAGTGCCGATACTAATTGAATCAATCGCATTTTTAATGGCAAGCGTATCATCCTTTATGCCATCACCTAGTGCACCAAAATCTTTAACATTGACGTAATAATCACAGCTAGCGATTGAAGGCGAGCTAGTTGCTTGGATTAATTTATCATTACTCATTTACTTTTCCTCCTCGAGCTTTTATTTTATTCAATCTTTCTTAAAGCAATAAATCGAGGTAGTAAAATATTTATTGTATATCTTTTGTATATATACCCTTGAGAATAATAGTTAAACGTTAATTTAACTATTCCTTTAATTATCAAAATCGAGCCCAAATAATTATAGAAATTAAATGATATAATAAAATGTAGTAATTATTTTAAACGAGAGGTGACAAGATGAAAAAGTTAATTATTGGCTTCTTATTTATAGTTGTTTTATCTGCCTGTAATTTATCTGAAGCGGGCGTGAGTCTAAAAGAAGTTAATCGTGTACCAGAGGAAGTCAAAGAAACAATTGATGTGAATAAACAACTCCAATTAAATAGTGAAGGTGAAAATGAATATTATATTATTTTTCACTCTGATGGAAATGTAACAGCAGATATTGAAGAGCAAGGAGAAAAAGCAATTATTAAATTTGATGTCGATGAATCTAAATCAAAAGAGAAGATTGAAAATATTTATTATTTAACAATTGTTGAAGAAACTGAAAAAATCATCGTCTTAATTAATGGAGAACCTGCTGCCTTTGATGTTATAGAAGGATAGTAAAGGATACTCATCAAGAATTACCTTTGTTTTCATAGTATTAATCATAGTAATATAGTAAGATTAAATTCATTAAATTAATTATCTGAGAAGGAAGTTATTTTATGAAACAAGAAGTTAATGCTTCATTAATTGAGATGATAAAACGATTGTTACCAGGCTTACTTATTAGTATCGGTGTTATTTTATTAGGGATTTATCTAGCAGAATTAAGTGGGGAATTGTTGATTAATTTCAACATTTTACCTTCAGGGAGTGCAAGTCCAATTTCAGGCATATTTATAGCCATTATAGTTGGATTACTCATTCGAAATGTGTTTGGGCTCCATTACATTTTTAATGAAGGTGTGTCGTTTGCGGTAAAATACGCCTTACGTGCAGGGATTATTTTACTTGGGCTTAGACTCAGTTTAGTAGAAGCCTTGAAACTAGGTGCGTGGGGATTACCTTTAATTTTAGTTTGTATTGTGAGTGGACTTACAGTTACTTTATATTTCACAAAAAGATTTAACCAATCTCAACGATTAGGTACGTTAATTGCTTGTGGAACGGGGATATGTGGTGTAACTGCAATTATGGCGACGTCACCTGTGATTAAAGCAAAAGATAACGAAATATCTTATGCGGTTGCTAATATTACAATATTTGGTTTAATCGGTATGTTATTTTATCCTTATTTAGCACAATTTTTCTTTGCTGATGACCCAATTAAAGCAGGGCTATTTCTTGGAACGGCAATCCATGACACGGCTCAAGTAGCGGGTGCCTCACTTATATATTCACAAATATACGGAATTGAACAAGTGGTTGACGTTGCTACTGTCACTAAGTTAACACGTAATTTGTTTATTATTGCCGTGATTCCATTTGTTTCTTATCTCTTTTTTAAACAAGAAAATACCCATCAAGGATCAAAAGAAGACCTTCCAAAATGGTATCAACTCGTACCTGTATTTGTAATTGGTTTCTTATTACTCTCACTTATAAGAACAATTGGTGATTTGACTGTAACAAAGACAGGT